>OIBY01000020.1_pt1 | contig 87550 bp, 98 predicted proteins | sample 1581201 | NCBI WGS metagenome assembly OIBY01 (sample SAMEA3882540, study PRJEB24775) | human gut metagenome | biome: human-associated habitat; feature: intestine environment; material: feces | place: Netherlands | collected 2009/2010 | reverse complement strand
AGGCCCCAGTGCTGGCCGCGTGCGGCATCGGTGGTGAAGAGTTCCCGGCCCGCTTTCTGCAGGGCTTCCGGGCTGAACCCCGGCCCAGTATCCGTTACAGTGAAAACAATTTCCTGTCCCTCTTCCACAGCATCCAGCGTGATGGTTCCGCCAGCGGGGGTAAAGCGAACGGCGTTTTCTAAAATATTATCCAGTGCCCGGCCCAGTGCCTGCCTTTGTGCGGGGATGGTTCGGGCGTTTTCCATTGCGTTGTTTAGTACAAATTGTATACTTTTATTTTCGCACAACAATTTGGCATCATTAGCGCACCGTGTCAGAATTTCCTGCACCTGCACCCGCTGCATCGGCTCCTGCGGGCTGGTTTCGGCGGTGTTGACGGTGCGCAGGGTTTGCAGGTAGCGGTCCGCTTTTTCCGCGGCGCGCTGCATGGCGGCAATCTGGGCTTTCTGGGCTTCGGTCAGGTTCTCATCCTCCGCCAGCAGGTCGGCGTTGCCGGTTATGATCGCCAGCGGGGTTTTCAGGTCATGGGCCAGGGCAGCGGTCTGCTCGGCGCGCTGCTGTTCCAACTTCCACTGACTTTGCAGGCTGGCTGTCAGTTGGCTGCCCATTGTCTGCATAGCCCGCAACGTTTCGGCGAACTCCCTCACCTTAGCGCCGGAAACCTCGATTTCTTCCGGGCGCTGGGCGGCGATTGCTGCGGAAGCTTTGGTCAGCTTGCGGGTCTCCCCCGTCAGCACCTTCACCGTGCAGTGGGTACACAGCGCCAGCCATATCACCTCCAGCAAAATCAGCAGCAGAATGTACATGGTCTGGAAATCCGGCAGGACTTCCCGCAGCGCCGGGTCCGCATAGGGCACCGAATAATCATACTGCAAAATGCAGCGTGCGCCATCCGCCATATCCACCACGTATTGGTAGTATTGGTACGATGCCACCACCCACTGCCTGCCGCCCGTTAATATGTTCCTCGCTTTTTTCAGCTGGCTGGCTGTCATGTTGGTTTGCAGCACATGCGCTGTCCCGGCCTGTAAGATGGCATAGCGGCACAGCGGGTCAATGGCGTTGGGGTCAAAGGTTTCAACGGTGGCGGTTGCGGCGTAATCACGTGCTTCGCTGCACACCTGCGCCCCGGTAACGGGAGGCAGCAAAAACCCATTGTGTATAAGCGACATAAACAGCCCCCACCACACCAGCAGGATCACAAGGCTTCCACCGCCGCACACCACAAGGTAGCGCACCAGCACATTGCGCAGCGGGGTCAGGTTTCGCTTTTCCATTGGTAGCCCACTCCCCATATTGTTTTCAGTACGGTTTCCGGCGCGGCAACGCCCGCTGTGCGCAGTTTGGCGCGGATATTTTTAATGTGCTGGGTCACTGCCGTATCGTCCGCTGTGCCATCATAGCCAAAAACAGCTTCATATATCTGTTCTTTGCTGAACGTCTGCCCCGCGTGCAGGGCCAGATACTCGCTGATTGCGTATTCCGACCGGGTGAATGGCAGCGGTTGCTCCCCCACCATCGCGGTTTTGGCCGCCAGGTCGAACCCGATTCCGCCGCGCACCATGCGGCTGGCGGGGGCGCGGTTCTGCCGCCGCAGGTGGGCGGCCACGCGGGCGCGCAGCTCCGCCACGCGGAACGGCTTGGTCAGGTAATCGTCCGCCCCAATGCCAAGGCCGGTCAGAACCGACTGTTCATCGGTGCGGGCAGTCAAAAATAAAATCGGTGCCTGCGTTATGGCGCGGATGCGGCGGCAGGTGGCAAAGCCATCCTCGCCGGGCATCATCACATCCAGCAGGATGCAGTCCGCCCAGCGGCACAGGCTTTCCGTCACGGTCACGCCGGATGTGCGGATTTCTACCGCGTGGCCGTCCCGTTCCAGTGCCGTTTTCAGCAGTGTGCAAAGATCTGGGTCATCATCAACCGCAAGAATATGCGCCATAACATCTTCCTCCTTTTTATGCAATCAGGCGATACACCAGGCAGGACGCCCCATACAGCAGGTAGACATGGGCCGGGTAGAACCAGTAAAACAGCTGTTTGTGCCCGCTGCCGCGCATGCCGTTGTAAGCCAGCATCAGCACCGCGGCGGCCACGCCAAACCATTCGTAATAGGTGGTAAACATCTGGGAAAGTTCAAACCCCGGCTGACCGCGCAGCTGCAGGTACACCAGCACAAAATCCCACAAAAAGCTGTACAGCGCCCACACAGCTACCTGTGCTTTGCGGTGGTTCCGCAGCAGATACAGCAGCACGCCGCCAACCAGGTAGCTCCAACCACCGTCCGTGATGCTGGTCCACATGGGCACCGGGCTGGTGATGACAAACGCCAGCACGGCGCTGATAATCGGCCTCTGCATAAGCTGCGGGAACATTCCCAGCACTGCAACAAACAGGAACGGCCAGCCGACCACTGCCGCGATAGCGGCAATGCCCTTCCCATACTTTTTGGCGCGCACCCAGTCGATGCCCTGCCAGATCACACAGAGCAGAACAAAATCCTGGAAGATCGCGTTCTGCGGGTAAAAGCCATCCCCGCGGCGGAACGCCTTGGCATAGATCATGAAAAATTGCACCGCCGCCATGCCCGCACCGATGCACCAGATACGGAAGAAATAGCGCTTGCGGTCATGCGTATGGGCAAAGCCTTCCACCGTGCAGAACAAAAACAGCGGTGCCGACAGGCGCGCCAGCATGCTGAACCATTCCGGGATGCATCCGGTAAACTCAAAAAAGTAGTGGATATGATCCATCAGCATCAGTACCAGCGCAATGGTTTTGAGCGCCGTGCCGGACAGACCTTTGTGTGTTGTTTGCAGCATCTCATCATCCTCCTTATGTTTGCTACACATTCAGTTTACGGCTGAATTGTGTAGAAACCATAAGGAAGAATACGATTTCCTGCCATAAATTCTATAACAAAAATGCGATCCTCACATTCAGCAAGGACCGCAGCGGGTTCAGCAATTATTTTGCAGTTTCAACGGTGTAGGTAAAGCCGTACTCTGCCTGCAGTTCCTTCACGGCGGGCTCCAGGTCCTCGATGAAGGTCGGGGAGTAAACGCTCTGGCCGTTATGAGCCTTCTTGTAATCTTCCAGCAGGGCGGTCAGCTTCTCCCAGCCTTCGTCTGCCTTTTCCTGAGAAACCTCTTTCGGGAAGTCGATGATAAATTCGCGGTGTTTGGGAATGCGTGCTTTCATGGTGATTCCTCCAGATAAATTGTTTGCGGCAAAGGCTGCACAGCTTGGTGCAGCGCTGCCTTATTGATTGAAGATGCGTTTTGCATTTTCAGCGGTCAAATCCAGGACGCTCTGGGCATCCATCTGCCAGATCTCGCCGATCTTGGCTGCCACATAGGCAATGTTCCGGCTGTCGTTGCGGGTGCCGCGCACCGGTTCGGGGGACATATAGGGGCAGTCGGTTTCCAGCACAGCCAGTTCGTGCGGCACCATGGCCAGCACCTTGGCCGCGCGCTTGGCTCCTTTATAAGTCACAGCGCCGCCAAATCCAAGGGCCATGCCCTGCGCCGTCAGCCAGGCGGCGTCCTCAGCGCTGCCGCTGTAACAGTGCAGCACCCCGCGGGGGCGGTACTGGCGCAGCAGCTCATACATTTCGGCATGGGCTTCGCGGTCATGCACCGAGACCGGCAGGTCCAGCTCCTGCGCCAGCTGCAGTTGCGCTTCAAACAGGTCGTACTGTTCCTGCGCTGGCAGCGGCCAATGGTGGTCCAGCCCGATTTCCCCCACCGCGATCACAGCGGGGTCATCAAACAGGGGGCGCATGGCGGCAAGCTCGGCCCGCCAGTCCCCGTGGTAAGTGGCCACAGTGGCGGCGTCCTCCTCGCCAAGGCTTTCGGGGTGGATGCCCAGCGCGGCATGTACAAAAGGATATTTGTGGGCCAGTTCCAGCACCGCAGCGGCATCGCCGGAATGCGTTGCACATTCCAGCACGCCCACCACGCCGCCTTCCCCCAGCGCCCGCATCACCGCATCCCGGTCCGCATCAAACTGCCGGGACGAATAATGCGCGTGGGTATCGAAGATGTTGGTCATAGCTTTGCCCTTACGTTGAATGAGGAATTCGCAATTAGAAATTGCCAAACATTGTTCTTAATTTCTCATTACTAATTTCTAATTCCTAATTTTCCTTTTTCTTCCCTGCTGCCGGCCTATTAACCAAATAGATCCCCCCGCACACCAGCACAAGGGCGGCGAGGTATTGCCATTCGAACAGGGGCTCGCCGTTCAGGATGGCGGAGAGCAGAACGTTCATGATCGGAATGATCAGGCCGAACACGGCAATGCGGGAAACAGGGTTGTTTTTCATCAGCAGTGCCCAGATCACATAACCGGCACCGGAGATAAATGCCAGGAAAAGCAGCACCGGCACAGCGCCAAAGCTTTGCGGGTGCAGGCTGCCGCCCAGAACAAGGCCGATGACCAGCAGCGCCGCACCGCCGACCCCAAGGTTCAGGCAGGAGACGGTGAACGAATCTACCTTTTGGGTCACGGCTTTGTTCCACGGCCCGGCCAGTGCAAAAATCACCGAAGCGATCAGCATATAGGCAACGCCCGCCGGGCTGCCGCTGCCGTGGTTGCCAAGAGTTGCCACCAGCACACCGCTGAACCCCAGCGCACAGCCAATAGCTTTGCGCGGCGTCATGCGGTCGGCTTTGCCGTACAAAAAGTGTGCCAGGATAACCCCCATAAAGCTCTGGGTGCTGTTCAGAATGCCGCCCATAGCCCCGGTCAGCAGGGCAACGGCGGAATAATAAAAGGTATACTGTGCAGCAGTCTGCCACAGGCCCAGCCCGCAGCAGGAAAGCAGATTTTTGCCCTTTGGCATGGGCAGCGGCCCGCGCCGCAGCGCCGTGCCCCCGGCATACACCAGCAGCGCACTGAGCATAAAGCGGACACCGGCAAAGCACATGATGGAAGCGGTATCGGTGGCGTCAATAGCAAACAGCCGGTACCCCATTTTGATAAACGGAAACGCCGACCCCCACAGCACATTGCACACCACCGCCATGCCCACCGCAGCCGCCGGGTTGCCAAAAAAGGCATCCAAACGAGAGGGAGAGGAAGATTTTGTCATAATTTTTGGGGGAAGCGGGAGTTAATTAGGAATCAGCAATGCAGATGCCGTGCCGCAGCTGCCGGAGCGGTGCTTAAGCCGCAAGGCGGGAATTGTGCGGTGTTGCCCTAATTCAAAACGGCCTTTGCGCCCCAAAAATTCCTAACTCCTACTTCCCAACTCCTACCTTCCTCAGTGTACTCTCGTTCCGGTGGGCACGTTATCGCTGTAGAAAGCAATCTCGCAGCCGCCGTCAGCGGTGTCAGCGGCAACGATCATGCCCTCGCTGGTATACTTGCCCTTCATCATCGGGCGGGGTGCCAGGTTGGCCACAATGGCGATCTTTTTGCCGATCAGATCTTCCGGCTTATACCACTTGGCAATGCCGGACAGGATGCAGCGCTCGCGCTCGCCGTCAAACACGGTCAGGTGCAGCAGCTTCTTGCTTTCTTTCATGTTTTCGCAGGCGCGCACTTCGGCCACGCGCAGCTCCACCTTGCAGAAGTCGTCAAAGCTGATCTCCGGCTCATGGTCGGTGATTTCAGCAACGGCTTCCTCTTTCTTTTCCTCGGCCTTGGGGGCAGCGGCGGCTTCGGCAGCAGCCTTCTGCTTGGCATCCTCGGCTTCCAGATACTCGATTTCCTTCTTCACATCAATGCGCGGGAAGAGGGCTTCGCCCTTGTGCACATGGTATTCGGCCGGATGGTTTGCCAGGTCGGCATAGCTCAGGTCGCTCAAACCCAGCTGCTCGGCCATCTTGGGTGCGGTGTTGGGCAGGTAAGCCTGCATCAGCACGGTAACGGTGCGCAGGGCATCGCACAGGTTGTAAAGAACAGCTTCCAGGCGGGGCTTGGTTTCCTCGCTCTTGGCCAGCACCCAGGGGGCAGTCTCGTCAATATACTTGTTGGCGCGCTGCACAACCTCAAAAATAGCGATCAGTGCAGTGGGTACATCCAGAGCATCCATGGCGGCATCCACCTTGCCGGGCAGGGCGGCAGTCAGGCTTTTCAGCTCATCGTCCAGGGCATCGGCCTGGCCGTTGGCGCTCACAGCACCGCCAAAGTACTTTTCGCACATAGCGACCGAACGGGACAGCAGGTTGCCCAGGTCGTTGGCCAGGTCGGTATTGATGCGGTTGATCAGGGCTTCATTGGTGAAAGCACCATCGTTGCCGAACGGAACTTCGCGTAACAGGAAGTAACGCACAGCGTCCACGCCGTAACGGTCGCACAGCTTGACGGGGTCTACCACGTTGCCCTTGGACTTGGACATTTTGCCGCCGTTCAGCAGCAGCCAGCCATGGCCAAACACCTTGGTGGGCAGGGGCAGATCCAGAGCCATCAGCATGGCAGGCCAGATGATGGTGTGGAAACGCAGAATCTCCTTGCCGACCATGTGGATGTCAGCGGGCCAGTACTTATCAAAGTCGTGGTAGGTATCGTTATCATAGCCCAGTGCGGTGATGTAGTTGGAAAGTGCATCGATCCACACATAGATGGTGTGCTTGGGGTCAAACGGAACCTGGATGCCCCAGGAAACGCTGGTACGGGATACACAGGTATCCTGCAGGCCCTGCTTGATGAAGGCGATCATCTCGTTTTTGCGGGTAGCGGGCTGGATGAAATCCGGGTGCTCGTCATAATATTTCAGCAGGCGGTCAGCGTATTTGCTGGTCTTGAAGAAGTAGGCTTCCTCCTCTGCCTCATAGACAGGGCCGCCGCAGTCGGGGCACTTGCCGTCTTTCAGCTGGGCTTCAGTCCAGAAGCTTTCGCACGGCTTGCAGTACATGCCCTTATAGGTGCTCTTGTAGATATCACCCTGGTCATGCAGCTTGGTAAAGATCTTCTGCACACTCTTGACATGATAGTCATCGGTGGTACGGATAAAGCGGTCATAGCTGACGTCCATGGTCTTCCACAGGTCCTTGACGGTAGCCACAATGGCATCCACGTATTCCTTCGGCGTTACACCCTTGGCGGCGGCCTTATCCTGGATCTTCTGGCCGTGCTCGTCGGTGCCCGTCAGGAACATGACGTCATAGCCCTGCATCCGCTTGTAGCGTGCCAGTGCATCACAGGCCACGGTGGTATAGCTGTGGCCAATGTGCAGCTTATCGCTGGGGTAATAGATGGGTGTTGTGATGTAAAACTTTTTGTTTTCCATATTTATAATAACTCCTTCCCGGAATAAAAACGATAATGCGAAATTCGTAATTTGAGGTAAGGCTGACACCGCAGGCAGCTCTTAGGCCGAAGCCGAGCCGTTTTTCCTACCGCAAAAACTCCTAACTCCTACTTCCTAATTCCTAACTCAATCCTCAAATCCCACCGGCTCCACGCCGCAGGCGCGCATGGCATGCTTGCAAAGAACCTCGGTGCTGTCGATGAAAAACGGTCCCAGGTGTTCGTCCCGCTTCACAAGGCTCAGTTCCGTGCAGCCAAGCACCGCCATATCGCACCCCTGGGCGTGCAGGTCATCCACCGCTGCGTTAAACAGCTGCATGTCTACGCGCTTGCTCTGCTTGATCTCATCATAGATGATGGACATGATGCCCTTTTGGGCCTGTTCGCCGGGGGCGGCCCATTCCAGGCCGATATCCCGGCAGGCGATCTGATACGTTTCCGCCAGCAGGGTGCCGTCCGTTGCCAGAATACCCAGCTTATGGCACCCGGCCGCCTTGGCATCCGCCGCGGTCAGGCGCGGCATGTTCAGTACCGGTACCGGCAGGGCCGCGGCCAGGCGGTCATAAAAATAATGCGCGGTGTTGCAGGCAATGGCCAGCACGGTAGCACCGTAGCGCACCAGGCTGATGCCGTCCTGCTCCATCACATCAAAGGGGTCATCCTTGCTTTTGCCCACAATAAAGGCTGTGCGGTCCGGGGTGGACGCGCGCGAGGAGATGACGATATCAATGTGGTCCTGATCTTTCTGGGCGGGGGTATGGTCGGTGATCATCTGGTACAGGTAGCAGCTCGCCGCCGGGCCAAGGCCCCCCATAATTCCCAATACCGGGTGTATGGCTTTTGTTGTTTGTTCCGGCGTAATTTGCGCCATGCGCACCCCTCCCATCATAGATATTACTCATTATAAGGCGTTGGCGCAAATTATGCAAGCAAATCAAGCAAAATCCCGCCGGGAGCCATATGCGCAGCTCCCGGCGGGATTTTCAACTATTTATAGGGTAATTCCCCCTATTATTTTATTCCGGCTGTTTCAGCTGGCGGATCAGCTGGTTGGTACCGGTTGCCGCGAGGCCTGAAACAATGCCCACGGCCAGCGCTGTCAATGGGTCGCCTGCCGGGAAGTCCGGCACACTTCCGCACCAGGCCAGCACCCCCAGCACACCGCCCAGCGTGCCGCAGATGGTGGGCAACCATTTATTGGCAAGCGGCGTTTGTTTGACCGCTGTTGCCGCCAGGTAGCAGATAACCGTAATCGCCGCCACCCCTGCCATACCAAAAGTTGTCAGATCCATGGTCTCCTCCTTTTTATTTTATGCTTTTCTTTTAACTTATGGCCTGGCCTGCGGGGGTATGCGCCTTTTCCAGGTTGCTCAGGCGGTGGTTTGCCACACGCAGCTGCTCTTCCAGCACCGGCACCCGCTGGGCAAAGTTGTTGTGGGCGCGGACTTCGCGGGTCAGCTCCTCCAAGCGGGCATCCGTGACCGCCTGGGCCGTTACCATCCGCTGTTCCGCGCGGCGGGCAGCCATCATGTTGGTGATAACCACCCCCAGCAGGCTCAGCCCGCCGGTGATCAGCGCCACCAGAATTGCTTCCATCCTGCTCACACCTCCGTATAGGCGGCGTGGTACAGCCCCGATTCCACCAGGCCAAGGTCCCCGCACAGGGCATACAGCCGGGCAGCGTCCCCGTTGGAAATCGGCCCCACCGTTACCGTCTGCATTTGGACCGGCTGTGTTTTTTCCGCTGCCGGGCGGGCAACGCTCTGGTAGCCGCCCAGCCGCACCGCGGTAGATGCCGCCGCAAAATCTGCATCCAGCCAGTTCAGCGGGTGGACCCGACGGTTTTTGTACCGCACCTCAAAATGCAGGTGTGCCCCGTAACAGTTGCCGGTATCCCCGCTGTAGCCGATCAGCTGGCCCTCGTATACCGTCTCCCCCTGGGCCACGCAGAGTTTGCTCAAATGGGCGTACAGCGTCTCCAGCCGGCCGCCGCGGTAATCCGCATGGCGCAGCTTGAGCATATTGCCATAGCTGTTGGTATCCCCCTGGGTGCGGCGGCCATTCCAGCGGTATGCGGTTTCCACCGTACCGTCTGCCGCGGCATACACCGGCGTGCCCACCGCCGCGCGGAAATCCAGCGCCCGGTGCAGGCTGCCGTCATTATAAAACCACCCAGCGGTAATCACATGGCTTTGCAGCGGCCAGCCAAACAAAACATCCCCATTGTGTAAAATCATCCATCCTCCTGTTCTGCCTTACGCCGCCGTAAAGGTTTTGGTGCTAATGTTGAAGGTACCCTTGGTTTTTACGCCGGTATAATGCACATTAAAGGGGATCTGGTAGCCAGTGGTATCGCCGCCATAGCTGACGATCTCAATGTAGCATTCCTCCTTGATGGCCGGGTAGGCGTTGGCGGATGCTTCGCCCCAGAGCTTAACCTCCACAATGTCGGTTTTCAGGTCATCCAGCGTCAGGTCACCGTCGATAATGGCCTGCAGCTTTTCAAACAGCGGGTCGTTTTTCTCGGCATAATAGGGTGCCACTTCGCCCTGTTTCTGGTAGCTGTCGATCGTGACCGAAGTCTGGCCCAGGATATTATTTTTCTTTTCCACATTGGCGGAAAGTTCCGGGGAATATTCTTCCAGGTCGTTGCCCAAGCGGCAATAGCTGGCGGTACCGGAATCAAACGCTGCGTTCAAAAAGTGCGCCATATATTTGCGCTCAATCTTCAAATGTATCACTCCATTTCATCGTATAGTGTGCCGTCAGTGTAACGGTGTAAACTGCGCTGCCCTCATCGTTGGCCTGTTCCAGCCGGGCGGCCCCGGCGGTCAGGGTCTCCTGTACGGGGTCAGCGTTGCCAAGCTGCGGGGCAAAGCCGGCCGCGCTCTGCTCCGCCACCCAGGCCTGCAGTTCCAACAGGCGGCGGGCAGTCTGGGCACTCAGATTCGCATCCCCCGGCACAAAGGGCAGGTTCAGGCGCAGCACCAGCTGCATTTTTTGGCGGGCCGTCACCTGCCCCAGCAGGTTCTGCCAGCGGTCGGTCTGCTCCACCCCTTTGGGAAAGAGCGCCCCGGTGCCCGCCGCCGGGGGCAGGTCGTCCACACGCAGATCAATACCGGTCAGAGCCGGGCAGCGGGCCAGCCATTGCAGCAGCTGTTCAAAATAGGTTTCGTTCACGCGCTTTGTCTCCCCCTTTCCGGTCAGTTACTCAGACTGTGCGCGCCGCTGCCGGAGCGGGTCCACCAGCCGCCCGCTTCCACATGGGCAGTCTGCCCGGCCGCTGTTTTACAGTCTACATACTGCACAGCGGCCAGCCCCGGCACTTTGGCGGGGGTAAAATCCAGCCATTGGGTGTAGCTCACCTCCGGCCCGGTGCCTGCAAGCACGCGGTCATGGGGTTCCAGCGTATAATCCCGGCCAAACGCCGCATGTTTTTCCGGGATAACCAGCAAAAACGCCGTGGCCGCACTGCCTGCGGGGCCGCTGCCGCCTGCAGCGGTTTCACGGCGGCGGGTATCAAAGTGTACGCCCTGCACAACGGTGCGCGTGATGGTATGTGCCGCCGGGTCCGCATGGTAGAAGGTAACGGTCTGGCAGCACAGGGGGTACTGTAAGGGCGCGGCCATCAGCCCACCCCGCCGCTGGCATAGCGGCCAAACACCAGGTAGTCCTGCGCCAGGGCACGCAGGTAACCTTCCCGGCTCTGGATGGTTTCGGCGCAGAGCTCCGGCGGGGCAGCATAGGTTTCGCTCACGCTGCCCACGCTGGCGCTCACCACGCGGCAGCGCTTGTCCTCCTCCGCAAAGGCATACATTGCATCCGCCATGGCGCAGAGGGCGCAGGCTTCCGGTTCCTGCAGGCCCGCGCGCGGGCGCACATCAAACATACTTTTGTAGCGCTCCAGCTGGCGAGCGGCGCGGGTAATAAAGCGTGCAAAGCTTTCCTGCGGGATCTTTTCGCCCAGGTAGCTGGCGGTATAAAATTCGTAATCCGGCAAAGGCATTCCTCCTTCTCACAGGATTTTCTTTGGCAACACCGCACAATTCCCGACTTACGGCTTAAGCACCGCTCCGGCGGCGGCACGGCATCTGCGTTGCCAAAATGCTCGATAAGACATCCAGTATTATCTGCGCTTTTGGCTTAGCATCTGCCGTACCTCGCTCGCCGTATCGGCACTTAGAATTATGCGGTATTGCCCTTTGTTTTCAGATACACCTTAGGCCTTGAACTTTGCCAGCACCACCTTGGCCTCGTTGGAAAGCACGGCAACGTAAAATTCGTCCGCTGTGATCTCGGTGGTGCGGATCTTGGGTTTGCGCTCGGTTTCCACATTCACCGCGCGCTTGCGGTAAATGGTCAGAGCGGGCACCTCGTCCTCGTTGTCGTGGTCGGCTTCCAGCTTGATGATAGGGCAGGCATAGCACTTGGTTTTGCCGGAGCCAACCTCCACCAGCGGCACCTTTTTGCTGGGCACCACACGGCAGCCCGCAATGGAGCCGATCTCGCCGGACATCCGCACATTGGCGGGGTACTTGTCCGTGCTGGTGAATTCGGCGTCCTTTCGCAGCTGGGTCACCTGTTTAGGGTGAACAAAGATTACCTTTTCGGTGGCCTGCTCTTCCTGCAGGGCGTCCACCGCATCCACAACGCCCGCATAGCTGATAATGCCCGCCGAGCCGTCATAGGTCAGGGTAGCGGTCTGCAGCACATCCATGCAGTCGTTATCGATCTTGGCGGCAATGGCCATGGCCAGCTGGGTGTTGGCCTCCCCCACCGGGTTGCCGTAGCCGGAAAGCACCGCTTCATCGGTCAGGCCAATGCCCTTCATGGCCTTTTTCACGGTGGCTTTGCGGGTGGATGTCGTCATCTTTTCAATGGTCACAGCCTCGCCCTCGGCCACAATGTCGGCATCGCCGATGTAGGCATAGGCGGGCACCGTGATGGTATCGCCGGGGACACCGGCCAGGGTATCATCCACCTTGGCAAAGGGTGCCACGCGCAGCTTTTTGGGGATTCGGGCGGACACCATGTCCCCCATCACTTCCGGGTCGATCAAATCAGCAATTTTGGTATAAGTATCTGCCATAGAATTTCTCCTTTAATCAATCAATTTTTGCGGGTCTATTTGACCCGTTCAGCTTATCGAAAAGTTCAAATTTTGCCTTTTTGCCTTGTAGAGCATGCAGTGGCGAGCAATGTTTACCCGCAGGTTCAGCGTTACAGCATTATTTTAGAGCGTCTTGCTCATGGCAAATGGCGGCGGGCGCACACTGCGCCCCTACGAATCACTTTTCGACGGTCTGCGGCAAGTCTATTCGTCCCGCTTACTTTTCCCGCAGGCGGCGGTAGGTATCGGGGTCGCTGTGCTTTAAGGCAAGGCGCTCCCGGTAGCTCATGCAGGCAAATTCCGCTTCACGGTTCAGCAGCGGGGCACTGCCGGTTCCGGCGGCATAGGGTGCGGGCTGCACCGGCTGTGCGGCGGGGGTTGTCGATTTATGCTCCAATCTGGGTTTCTCCTTTCTTTTCTTCGTTGTTTGCGGGGGCCGCTTGTGCTGCCTGCGGCATCAGCTCCTTACGGATCTTTGCCAGCTGGGCGGCATCGGCATGGGGCAGGTCAAAGTACCAGGCAAGGGCCAGTTCCGGCCGCAGCAGGCCGGATGTTACCATGCTCATGTACTCGTTCCAGGTGCGGGTGCGGTCAAACAGCACGCCATCGCCCCAGTCCATCGTCAGGTCTTTCCCGGCGTCAAAACTCAGGCCCGGCATGCCGTACACCTTGCCCAGCGCGGCGCACAGCTCCAGCGCCTGGCCGGCACCGTTCTGCCACATAGCCTGCAATTCCTGGATGGTCAGGTTATAATCGCCCTCGCTGGAGGTGATTTCCGTTGCGGTGCGCTCAGCGGCTTCCACCTCGCTCAAAATGCCGCGCTTGAAACCGATCAGGCTTTCGCAGCTGCGCAGGATATCCTGCTTGCGGGCCAAAAACTGTTCCACCCGCAGCTGCGGGCTGTACACCGTCACCCCCACGTTGGCGGGGTCATCCGGCAGGCCGATGAAAAGATCATCCTGCAAGGTGCGGCGGCCATAGCCATCCTCCCGTAGCAGGTCCTCCGAGGCAAACACACGGGAAGCACCGTTTTCAAACTCCTGCCGCATCTGGTATTCCAGCCGGGCGGCGCTGTGCATCAAGCCGGCGGCAGGGGCATATACCGCCACGGCGTCGGGGCCGCCATCCACACAGTTCAGCAGCGGGGTGCGCAGTGCAGCCAGACCAACGCCCCGCACCCCCGGCAGCAGCAAACTTGGCTGCAGCTGGGCGGTGGCGGGCAGCATCGCCAGCGGCACCTCCCGGCCTAACGCCTCACCCGCCAGCTCAAACAAGCGGGTCTCGATGGTCAGGCCGTCCGCCCCGGCGGTGCGGCGCTCCAGCAGCAGGTAGCCGCGGCCATCGTGGCGCAGCACCTCCATGGTGCCCACGCCGGTCAAAGCGCCGTGGGCATCGCGGCCAAGGGGTGCATAACAGTCCCGCCGGATGGGCACAAAGTCAAACCCGCGGCCATGCAGCACCGGTTTCAGCAGGCATTCACCGCCAACCAGTGCGTACTGCATGGCCTGCACCCGCACGGCATCCAGCGCCTGCAGGCTGGGGGCCAGGGCTTCGGCGGTCCTGCTTTCATACTCCGCAAACACGGTGCGGCACAGCTTGCTGACCACCAGCACCGCCAGCCGGTCGGCGGCGTCCTCGCCGGGGGACTGGGTGCCGTAATAAAGGTTCAGCCATTCCCGGATGGCCGCCTGCATCCGGGCCGAGGTCACATCTCCCCGGCCGAATGCCTGTTCCAAGTAACTTTTCAATCCATTCCTTCTTTCCTATTTGTGGGTTCAGCTGCCGCGCCGCCGCCACACGCTTTCCAGCGCATAGCGCACCGCGTCAATGTGGTGGTTGTCGGCGTCCGGCCAGGCGTTGGTCACCTCCCCGGTCCGCGCATCCCGCAGGTATTCATAGCCGGTAAACTCGGCTGCAGTTTCGGGGCAGCGCACGGGGTCAATGATGATAGCGTTCAGGCTTTGCAACCACTTCATCCCGGCGGCCACACTGCCGGGACCTTTGACTGCCGCCCGGCACGGCAGGCCCGCCGCGCGGTAGTCCGCACAGCTTTTGGGTTCCGCGGCATCGGCGGTCAGCAGCGCCGTGCGGTCCAGTCCGCGGTCCAGCAGCAGGCGGGCGGTTTCCCGGTTGGGGGTGCGGCGGCGGGTCAGCTCGTCAAAGATCACCAGGGTGCGGCGGGCGGCATCGTAATGCACAGCGTTGTAGGCCCAGGGGTCCGGATACCAGCCCCAGTCCACCCCGTGGTACACCCGGTCAAAGCTCTGGCATTGTTCGGTTGTCAGGGTTTGCAGCTGGATGTTGCCAAACACTGCCGTGCCGCAGCCGACCGCTTCGCCCAAATATTCATGGCGGAACGCCGTGGGGTTGGTCTGTTCCAGGTGGGCGGCATCCGCCAAAAAGCGTTCGCCCAGCCAGGCGGGCGGCAGGTCGCGGTAGGTGGAGTGGTGCACCAGCTTGCCGGGGCGCTGTTCCAGCGCATAACGGTTGGCCCAGCTGCGCCCCGATGCCGGCGGGTTGAAGCTTTTGAATGCCAGGGTAAAGCTGCCGCCGCGGAACACGCTCTGCTCCACACTGCGCACCTCCTCGGGGCCGTCGAACTGGTCCAGCTCCTCGAACCAGGCCAGGCCGATGGCTCCAAATGGCACCTTGATGCTTTTCAGCTTGCCGGGGTCGTCGGTGCCAAAAAAGAGGATCTTCTGCCCTGTGGGCAGATAAGTACACTCCATGGGGCTGACGGTGCAGCGGAACTGCTTTGCCAGCCCCAGCGCCCCAATGGCCCACTGGATCTGCGCATACACACTGGTGCGCAGCGTGCCGCCGATCTTGCGCAGCACCACCGCGTGGCAGGCGGGGTGGCGCAGCAGCTGCAAAACAAGCTCAATGGAAATATAGCTGGATTTGCCGCTGCCGCGCCCGCCCTTGGCCACCAGTTCCTGAACTGTGCCGTGGGCAATGGCGCGGTGCACCGGCCAGAACACCGGCGCTACCACATCCCGGATGCGCACCCTCATGGCGTCACCTCCTGCTCGGTGGGTGCTTCATCCACAATCACAACGGGCTCCTCCGCTGCAGCGCCATCGCCAAGGCCCAGATACTTATAAATCAGCTCCAGCGCACGCAGCTTATCGCCCACTTTTACGGGCGGGGCAGGTTCGGCCCCCAGGTCGGCAAACGCGATCTCTGCCAGTTCCGCCAGCACGCGCTCTGCCGTGATCTTTTCCAAAGCATCCCTTCTTTCTGGCAGGGGTGGCAGCCCCCGCCGGGTTTTGTTCCCGCCAGTGCAGCAGGTCCTTTTGGGAACATCTGCATCATAGCACAACAACCTCAAGTTGTCAACAGAATTCTGTAATATAATTTCAGAATTTTAGTTTGTGCTTTTGCTTTTGTACAGGATTATTGGTTTTTATGTATTGCGCTTGTGCATCCTGTCAGCATTTTTTGCCCGTTTTGGGGTAAAAATAAACAGCATGCGCTTCACAGGTTTCTGAAATCATTTCTGTCATTTCAGGAACACTGCAAAGCGCATGCCTTGTTGTACTACTGTTGTTTATCTGTTGTTCTTTGCCGTTTGGTGCATGCTGGGGTGCAAACGTCCACATTCTGCCGGAGAAAACCCATTGTTTGCCGCAAGCACTGCAAGCAATCTGTAGGGGCCGCTGCTCATCATCGGCCCGCATAGCAGAGTGGCTCGGAACACGAAGCATGCGCACAATGTGCGCCCCTACGGTGGGGGATGCGCCACAAATATCTGCCACCTGTTACAACAAACTCTGTAGGGAACGGTCTTGACCGTTCCGAAACCTTGTGGTAGATGCCATAAGCAAATCCGTGAGCGCCCCTACCTACTGGGTAAACACAAGAGTCAGCTCTATCAGCACAATGGTGCCAGCAGCCGCAGCAAGGCGGATACCATCAGGCCCGGTGCGCTGGTGCGGCATTCTTTCAGCTCTACCAGATGGGACTGTTTTTCCAGCTGCATCATAAATTCGCCCACATCGGCCAGCGCGGCACAGCCATACAGCAGGGCGGCACATTCAAAATGCAGGTACAGGCTGCGGTAGTCCAGGTTGATGGACCCCACCACGGCGATCCTGCCATCCACCAGCCAGGTTTTTGCGTGCAGAAAGCCCGGCGTGAAGGTGTAGATCTTGACCCCAGAGCGGATCAGCGGCTCAAAGTAGCTGCAGGTCAGCTGGTAAACCATCTTTTTATCCGGGATGCCGGGGGTATAAATGCGCACATCCACGCCGCGCTTTGCGGCCAGGCGCAGTGCCGTCATGGTGGCGTTATCCAAGATTAGGTACGGCGTGGTGATCCACAGCGTTTCCTGTGCCTGGGTGATCAGGTCCAGGTAGACATTTTTGGAAACATTCTCATCGTCCACCGGGCTGTCGCTGTAGGGCTGCACAAGGCCGATCGTCGGCTCTTCCGCCGGGAACGGCTGCTCCTCGCGGTAAGCATCCAGACCGGGATCATCAGGGCGCTGGCTGGCCCACAGCTCCAGAAAGATCGTGGCAAAGCTCCACGCCGCGGGGCCCTGCAGCCGCACGCCGGTATCGCACCAATAGCCAAAGCGCTCTTTTTGGTTAATGTACTCATCCGCCAGGTTAAAACCACCGGTAAAGGCGGTTTTTCCATCCACCACCACAATCTTGCGGTGGTCGCGGCTGTTCATCACCAAGTTCAGCAACGGCACAAACGGGTTAAACGGCACTGCCTGGATTCCTTCCACCTGCAGGGTCTTCCAGTATTGGGCGGGCAGGCCAGTGGCACAGCCCACATCGTCATAAATCATCCGCACATCCACGCCCTGAGCCGCTTTACGACGCAGCACATCATGTACGGCATCCCACATTTTGCCCTTGGAGATAATAAAGAACTCCAAAAGGATCGATTCCTGTGCTGATTCAAGCGCTTCCAGCAGATCGGGAAAGACCGCTTCTCCCGAAGCGTAAAACTTGACGTTGGTGCCGGAATACACCGGGTAAGCGGCAAAATCCCGCAGGTAAGCTGCGGTGCGCCCCGCGCGGGGGTTGGCCTGTTCCAGCATGGCCTGTGCCGCAGGGTCCGTGCGGCGCAGTGGGCGGATGCGGTCATAGGCCCAATCCAGCTTTTTGCGCAGGCGGAATGCCGGGCGCTTATCGCCCCACAGCAGGTAGAGCAAACCGCCCTGCACCGGCATGATCATGAAAAGAACCATCCAGCTGATCTTGAACTCCGGCGCGGTGGAATCCTGCCGGATAAGCACCGCGCACATGATAACGCTCAAGACTATCATCAGCGGGTTCAGCCAGTGCGCATAGCTGGAAAGGCTTGTGAACAAAGACCAGAACCATGCCGCCTGGATCAAAATCAGCACCCCGGTAATTACAATGCGGCTGAACAGCTTGCTGCACAGCTTTTTTATCATTCGGCCAAGCTCCTGCATAGCCCCACCTCCCTTTTATCTTCTATATCATACGAGATAACACTTTAACGATACCACGCCCCATTCCTGATTTCAAGCCTTTTCCTGCCCGTTTTGGGCAGAATGAAAAAGATGTGCTATTTTCTTTATGTTTTGTTTTGCATTTCAATTTCATCGTCAAGTTGTAAATTTTATCTGCATTTAGCACTCGCATACAAAGACTGCTAAAAATTCACGCACAGTTCACATTTTATTCATAATTATAGTGTACTGTAATACTCGTCAACAGAAAACGACACCGCTCCCAAGGGTGTCGGAGCTGCTGAGCCAATACTGATAAAAAACTTTATGGATATGTTTAAGGAGATATGACTTATGGCTATGCTGATAGACCGCCGCTACAATCCGTTCCGCGATTTTGAGGATATTGATCGTTCTTTCTTTGGCGATAACAGCCTTGCAGAGTTCAAGACGGACATTCGTGACATCGGCGATGCCTATGTGATGGAGTGCGACCTGCCCGGTTTCCGCAAAGAAGATATCGCCCTGAATCTGCACGATAAAGTGCTGACCATCAAGGCTGAGCGCCACAGCGATTTTGAGAACGCCGAGAAAAAGGGCAGCTACCTGCGCTGCGAGCGCAGCTTTGGTAGCTATACTCGCAGCTTTGATGTGACCGGCGTGGATACCACCAAAGTGCGTGCCGCTTACAACAACGGTGTGCTAGCTATCACCCTGCCCAAGTATGTAAAGCCGCAGCCCACTGCCCAGACGATTTCCATTGACTGATAAATCCAGCCATCCATTTCGCAAGATTGCCTTTTTCTTTTTGTCCTGTATATATTTCGTTTCCTTCCCATCCTCCTAAGCACTCGGTGTTCCGGGCACTTTATCTCACAGCCTGCGTCCGGGTTCCTTTTCCTACCTTACTTATTTTTTTATTATCTTCCCGCTATAAAAACGAAAACCGCCTGTACTATTGAGCATCCGCTCACCCGGTACAGGCAGTTTTTATTTTTTAAATTGTTTTGCTGGCCACGTTACGCCGGCAGCTTGCTGTTCAGGAACTGCACCCCAACGCCAAGCAGGTTCGGCCCCAGGTGTACGGCCAGGGTGGCGTCAATTTTGCCGTGCAGCACACGGTGGGCGTTGGGCAGCGCGCGGATCAGAGCTGCTTCCAGCGCTGCGCCCTCTTCCGGCACATTGCCATCGCACACGACCAGGTTATACTCCTCGCCGGGGTGTTTGGCTGCCAGCTCCGTTGCCAGCTCAATCAGCCGCTGCTGCACACCGCGGCGGCCGCGCACCTTGGCGGCGGTGGAGATCATGCCGTCCTTGCGGTCAAAGGTCAAAATCGGTTTGATCTGCAAAAGTCCCCCCGCCAGCGCTGTGGCGCGGCCAATGCGGCCGCCGCGCTGCAGGTACTCCAGCGTATCCAGCGAAAAATACACCACCGTGTCATCGATCAGCCGCTTGGTCAGTTCGCACAGCGGGTCAAACGCCACACCGCGCACCGCATAGCGCGCCACCTGAACCGCCAGTGCACCCAGACCGATGCTGGCGCTTTTGCTGTCGAACACTTTCACGGTCAGCTCCGGGTGTTCCTCGGCGGCAAGACGCATCAGGTTGTTGGCGCTGGAAAGGCACTCTGCGATCATCAGCACGATCACATGGGTGTAGCCCTGGCGGGCGATCGCGCTGTACACATCCTCAATATCCTGCGGGCGGGGCAGGCTGGTTTTGAAATTCTCGTTTTTCTGGCGGGCATAGATCGTTTCTACCGTAATATCAATGTTATCGCGGTAGCTCTCGGTCCCGCTTGTCACCACCAGCGGCACACAGAAAATGGGGTATTCTTTCAGATATTCCTGCGGCAGATCGCAGCAGGTATCGGTAATAATGGCGATCTTATTGGCTGCTTCCATTCTATTCTCCTCGATCAAAACACAAAGCCGGGCAGCGCAGCGCATTGACGGGCTGCGTTTACTTCTTTTGTATTAAAAGATATTATACCCCTGTTTTTTTGCCGCGTCAAACAGATATGCTGTTCAAACGGCAGCAAAGCGTGTATAATAAAAGGCATATTGCCCCCGCAAAATTGTTGCTGATAAAAGGAGTATTGTACTATGCTGAATCCCGGAATCAAAGGCAGCGCCAGCGTTGCCGTAACCGCCGCCAATACCGCTGCCGCCATGGGCAGCGGTGAACTGAATGTGTTCGCCACCCCCGCCCTTGCCGCATTGGTTGAAAAAGCCTGCTGGCAGAGCGTTGCCCCGGAGCTGGACCCCGGCTGCGGCACCGTTGGCACCAAGCTGGAACTGGCCCACAACGCCCCCACACCCGTTGGCATGATGGTGCGCTGCGAAAGTGAACTGACCGCCGTGGACGGCCGCAAGCTGACCTTCAGCGCCGTGATGTATGACGACGCCGGCGAAGTTGGCCGCGCCACCCATGAGCGCTTTATCATCCAGAACGAAAAGTTCCAGAAGAAAGCCGACGCCAAAAAGGCCACCGAATAATCATTCCGGCAATTCAAAGCACTCATTTCCAACAGCCCCACCCGCATTTTACGGGTGGGGCTGTTGCTTTGCGCAGGGGCTTGTCCGCAATGCTTTTTTGCCGTCGAAGTCCGCTTGTTTTTCCGCCTTTACCGGGCGTTTTGGTGCTTCTGCGCACAGCGGCAAAAAGTGCGGGTGCCCTCCGATACAATAATAACACCATGCACACAGCATGGTTGAGGGAGGGATCACCATGCAAAACACACCAGCCACATCATCCACCGCGCCGCGCATCCGGCAGGCTGTGCGCACCGCCAACGCCAAAACGGCACCGCCCGCCTTGCCCCGCGCCCCGCTTTTGCACGGGCTGAACCGCGCCGTGTTATGGCAGCTTGCCGCCTGCGGTACCGGGCTGCTTCTCAGTGCCGGGCAGGTTTACGGCGGGGCCGCGCCCTTTGGCCTTGGCCTGCTGCTGGGCTGCGGCAATACATATGCCCCCGCCGCCGCGCTGGGCTGCCTGGCCGGGCTGCTATTGTTCCAGCCGCTGGATACCGCCTTGAAGCTGGCGGGGGCCTGCATCGGGGCGCTGACCGCCCGCATTGTGGGCCGCCAGCTGGGCCAGACCGGCTTTTTGCCCGGCGCGGCCTGCGGGGTGGGCGTTCTGCTGTTGGAACAGGGGCTTGTCACCCTGGTGGGCGGCGCAAGCCCGGCGGATACGGCCAGCCTGCTGTGCTCCGCCGCGCTGGCCGTGCTGGTGGGGCTGGGCATCCACAAGCTCCACATCGGCACCCCGCGCGGAGCCTGCCTGTGGGCCGCCATGGCCGCCGCCTGTTTGCAGCGCGCTGCCCTGCCGGGGTTTGCACCGGGGCTGGCGGGGGCGGCGTTCTGCATTTTGTGCTGTGCCTGCGCGGGCAGCCTGGAGCACACCGCCGTACTGGCTCTTGTACTTGCCATGGCCCTGACCGCTGCCGCCCCGGCGCTCTGTTTTGCCGCGCTGGCCGTGGCTGCGGGCGGGCTGGGGACAGCGGTCTTTTGCCCCGGCGAGCGCCGCAGCGGGGCCGCCGTATTTGCTGCCGGGTGTGCGCTGGGGGCGCTGGCCGCCCCCAACCTGACCGGCGTACTCACCCTCGGTCTTGCCGCCGGGGCCGGGCTACTGGGCTTTCTGCTCTGCCCGGAGCAGGCTCTGCGGGCGGTGTTTCCGCCGCCTGCCCCACCGGTCGGCACCCAAAGCCTGACCAGCGCGGCACGCAAACTTTCCGGCGTGGCAGATACCTTATCCGACATTGCCGAAACAGTGAACGCTGTATGCAGCTGCCAGATGCCGCCCCGCGGCGAAAGCTATGACTATGTGGTAGAGTTCTGCGCCCAGCACCTGTGTCAGAACTGCGCCCGCCGCAATACCTGTTGGGTTCAGGGGTATTCCACCGCCATGGATGGGCTGTACGCCCTGCGCGGCGCGCTGGAACACAACGGCCGCGTGGAGCTGGAGGACCTGCCGGGGCAGCTTTCCACCTGCGTCCACCCGGCGGACCTGTGTGCCACCGTCAGCCACGGTTACCGGCTATGGTGCAGCCGCCGCCAGACCCGCGCCCGCGCCGAATTGCTGCGCACCGCCCTGACCGAGCAGTACAGCGCCATGGCCACAGCTTTAGCCCAAATGGCCGCCCGCCTGGGCCGGGCTGGCCTGCCGGACCCCCGGCGCGAAGCCCGCACCACCCAGTTGTTTGCTTCTCTTGGGCTGGAACCACTGGAATGTACCGTCCTGACTGATTTGGCCGGGCGGGTTACCGCCGCCGTTACCCTGCCCCGGACCAGCTTTACCCCCGGCGAGTGCCGCGCCCTGGCCGAGGAAATGGGCCGCATCTGCCGCCGGGACTTTGATCCACCGGAAGTAACCAACTGCCGCACCGTGACCATGCTGCATTTTGGCGAACGCCCGCTCTACCGCGCCGTGTTCGGCCTGGCCAGCCGCCCTGCCCCGCCGGAAACCGTGAGCGGGGATGCCTGCCGTCAATTCTGCGACAGTGCAGGCCGCGCCCAGATGCTGCTGTGTGACGGTATGGGCACCGGCAAGCCCGCCGCCGTGGACGGCCAGATGGCCGCCAAACTGACGGCCCAGCTGCTGCAGGCCGGGTTTGCCGCCGAAAGCGCTGCCCGGCTGGTCAACGTGGCACTGGGCCTGAAAAACGCAGGGCAGGAAAGCGGTGCAACGCTGGACCTGCTGACGCTGGACCTGTACACCGGGCGGGCCGGACTGTTCAAAGCGGGGGCGGCCCCCAGCTTTTTATGCCGGGCAGGCGTTGTGCGCACGCTGGATGGTGCCAGCCTGCCCATGGGGGTGCTGCCCACTGTAACGGGCCGTTCCACCGCCTTAACGCTGGATGTGGGCGACACCGTGATGATGGTCAGCGACGGTGCTTTGTGCGATGGCTCCGCCTGGCTGTGTGACCAGCTGACCCTGAGCATCCGGCTGGGCCAAAGCCCGCAGCAGACCGCCGAAGCCGTTGCCGCTAGCGCTGTGCGCCGCAGTGGGGCGCGCCAGGATGATATCACCGTGGCCATTGTGCGGCTGGAACGGCAGAAAAGCTGACAGCAAACCTGCATCATTCCAAACAGCGCAGGAATTGTGCGGTACCCCTTGGAACGGATTTCTATTCCTGCTATGGCAAAATCACGGCGGCGGCAGCGCCCTGCCATTGCACGCACCAACGCACCAATTTTGCGCCGTGCCTGCTCGCTCATTATTCGTTCACAAATATTTTCAAAAATATTCAAAAAAACTGTTTATTTTAGGCAAAAAGTGTGGTAAAGTAAAAACATGCCAAATGTGGAGCATACCACATCACAATAAATACATATGCCGGGTGGGGAGAGCTTATCCCGGCGCGAAAAGAGGTTTGTAAGACAATGGAATACGCCAGTAAGGACATTCGCAACATTCTTGTGGCCGGCCACGCAGGCTGCGGCAAAACGACTTTGACCGAATCCCTGCTGTATTTGAGCGGTGCAACTGAGCGCATGGGCCGTGTTGAGGACGGCACCACCGCCAGCGATTTTGACCCCGAAGAAGCACGCCGCAAAGCATCGCTGAATTCCAGCGTGATTCCCGTGGAAAGTAACGGCACCAAGTTCAACCTGATTGATGTTCCCGGCCTGTTTGATTTTGAAACCGGCGCTGCCGAGGGCATCACCGCTGCGGAAAGTGTCCTGATCTGTGTTTCTGGCCGTTCCGGCGTTACCGTCGGCGCAGAAAAGGCCTATAAACTGGCACTGAAAAACAACAAGGCCCGCATGGTGTTCGTGACCAAATCTGACCTTGAAAATTCTGACTACTTCAAGATTCTGGAACAGCTGAAAATCAAGTTCGGCCCTTCTATCTGCCCCTGTGTTGTGCCTGCCCGCCTGGACGATGGCACCGTGGCTTACATCAACCTGTTCAGCCAGAAAGCATTCAAGTACGAAAGCGGCAAACAGGTGCAGATCGACCTGCCCGATATCGGCCACCGCTTTGAGGGCCTGATCCAGGCTATGTACGAAGCCATTGCCGAAACCGACGAGACCCTGATGGAAAAGTTCTTTGAGGGCGAGCCGTTCACCACCGAAGAGATCGTTACCGGCATGGCCGCAGGCGTGCGCACCGGCCAGATCACCCCCGTGTTCTGCGGCAGTGCCGTCAACCTGCAGGCATTGGATATGCTGCTGTACAACATGAAGGAGTTGCTGCCCAGCGCCGCAACCGCCGCTGTTGTTGGCGAAAACGCCGACAGTGAGCCGGTTGAAATCACCGTGGACGACACCGCCCCCACCTGCGCTTATGTGTTCAAGACCGTTGCCGACCCGTTTGTGGGCAAGCTGAGCTTTATCAAGGTCCTGTCCGGCAAGCTGAGCGCAACCAGCAACGTCATCAATGCCCGCACCGGCCAGCCGGAGCGTCTGGGCAAAACATTGACCGTATGCGGCAAAAAACAGACCGACACCCCCGCCATTGTGGCCGGTGATATTGGCGCAGTTGCCAAACTGGCCACCGCCAAGACCGGCGATACCTTATGCGATCCTGCCCGTGTTGTCACCCTGCCCGCCCCCAGCTACCCCGTTGCCTGCTACCGCATGGCTGTCAGGGTTGCCAAAAAGGGCGATGAGGGCAAGGTTTCCGGCGCGCTGGCCCGCCTGATCGAAGAAGATCCGGCCATTTCCTTTACCGTTGACCCCGAAACCAAGCAGCAGATCATCAGCGGCCTGGGCACCCAGCACCTGGAAGTTGCCGTTGCCAAGCTGAAGAACAAGTTTGGCGTTGAGATCACGCTGGAAGTTCCGCGCGTACCCTACCGCGAATCCATCCGCAAGAGCTGCAAGGCCCAGGGCCGCCACAAGAAGCAGACCGGCGGCCACGGCCAGTTTGGCGATGTGTGGATCCAGTTCGAGCCCATTCCGGGTGAGGACGTTGAGTTTGCCGAAAACGTGTTCGGCGGCAGCGTGCCGAAGAACTTCTTCCCCGCCGTGGAAAAGGGTGTGCGTCAGGCAGCCCAGCACGGCGTTCTGGCCGGGTACCCCATGGTTGGCCTGAAAGCCACCCTGCTTGACGGCAGCTATCACCCGGTAGACTCCAGCGAAATGGCGTTCATCATGGCCGCCAAGCTGAGCTACAAAGCCGCCATCCCCGAAGCCGGCCCCGTTCTGCTGGAGCCCATCGGCACCCTGAAAGCCCATGTACCCGCCGACAACACCGGCGATATCATGGGCGAAGTAACCAAGCGCCGCGGCCGCGTGCTGGGCATGAACCCGGACGAGGACGGCGAGCAGGTTGTGGAAGCCGAAGTGCCCATGAGTGAAATGCAGGACTTTACCACCTTCCTGCGTCAGCTGACCCAGGGCCGCGGCTGGTTTACCTTTGATTTTGTCCGTTACGAAACCCTGCCCCAGATGCTGGAAGCCAAAGTCATCGAGCAGGCCAAAGCCCTTGGGAACTTTGCGGAAGAAGAAGCCTGATTATAGAAAAAAAAGAACCGGTGCAAAGGAGGGTGTCCGTAAAACAGTTTCAGTCCCGGCAGTAATGTCTGCCGGGACTGTTCTTGTATATATTGTAGCCATATGATATGATCAAACAGACCGATAAACTTGAATTTACAAACATTGAAAGGAGTTATTATCATGTTGAAATTGTTTAAAAAATCTATTTGGATTCCTTATGAAGATAGCACTGTTTATCCTACTGTTGCAAAAGCACAGCAGGCAATTATCAAATATTGTGAAGATAACGGATTTTTATATGAATTTACTGCAGATGATGAAGTTGTTATAGATGGAATTAAACATGAAATATATCGTGGATATGACTCTGGAAGTCGAGGAAACTATGGCATTAAATGTAGAGAGAAGTAACTCTACAAATCACAATTTGTTGAACTGATAAAGAGCGCACTTCTATACACCTTTCGGTGTACTGTACGGTCTGCAATTTTGCGCAGCACCAAAGCCTCCCTTGTGTAAAGGGAGGTGGCACGGCGTAAGCCGTGACGGAGGGATTGTCATGCAGCCAAAGCACAATAAGCAGTTGGTTCCTTTGGCAAAACAGCTGCGAAAAGAAATGACCAAGGAAGAACGGCACCTATGGTATGATTTTCTGCGGTCCTACCCTGTCCGTTTTTCCAGACAAAAGGTGTTGGGAAAATATATCGCTGACTTCTATTGCGCAGAAGCAAAGCTTGTCATTGAGTTGGACGGTTCTCAACACTATGAGGATAGAAACATCAAAAAAGATGCAGACCGCACCGCTTTTCTGGAGGGATATGGTCTGAGAGTCATCCGTATTCCCAACAACGATGTCGGCAGAAATTTCTGTGGAGTTTGTGAGTATATCGATGCTGCGGTAAAGCAATCCCTCAGTCAGCTTCGCTGACAGCTCCCTTTACACAAGGGAGCCCTGGGCGCTGCCGCGCCAGTGCATAACATAAAAACCGGCCTATGATCGTAACCATAGGTCGGTTTAACTGTTTTACGAACCCCGCCCAAACTGCACCGGTTCTTTTTTGCTAATTTCTCATTTCTAATTCCTAATTACCTTCAACTCCTACTTTCTGCCTTTTACCTGCCTTCCATCCATTCGCATATTGCTTCATAATACGCCTTTGCGGCCTGTTTAGCGCCGCTGGGGGTGGCAAGGCGGGCGGCATCCTGGGGGTTGGTCAAAAAGCACTGCTCCACCAGCACCGCCGGGCAGTCGGCGTCCGCCAAAAGGCGGAAGGTCGGTTCATTGTGCGGGGTCTCGTCGCTGGATTCATACACCATGCGGTTATCGTATGTATCAAAATAAATGTACCGCACACCATCCTGCCCGCGCAGGGGCTGGCCGGTCTGGGTGATCTTCTGGGCGGTCAGGCGGGCCAGGGCCACGCTCTCGTCATGGTATTGCTGCCCCGGCGGAATGGCGTAACATTCAAAGCCGCTGGCCGTGCCGCTCGGATCGGAATTGCCATGGATAGAAAATAGCAGCACTGCACCCGCGTCATTCGCGCGCTGGGCGCGTTCCGCCGGTTCCACGCGCGGCATATCGCTGTTCTGGCTTTCTTCCTCGGTAATGGTCAGCACCGGGGCATAGCGGCCATCCTGCTCCAGCAGGTTTACCAGCTCGTTGGCCACCTGCCAGGTCATCTCGTACTCCCACAGGCCGCTGCCCTCGCTGCCGGGGTCAGTGCCGCCGTGGCCGGGGTCGATTGCGATTACCGGCAGGTTCTTGTTCTGCACGGTGGTAAAAATCTTCTCTGTCAGCGTGCTGCCCTCTGCTGCGGCGCTCATCACCCCCGCGTGGGGCAAAATCACCCCCACAGTAACGGCCACCAGCGCAAACGCGAAGAGGAACATCCCTGTGCGCGCGTGCCGCTTCCAGCCGCGCCGCACCGGACGGCGGGCAGGCTGCTTTTTTCTGTAAACTGCCATCTTTTCTTCCTTACAACTCTATGGCGCCCCCGCATCCGCCTGGCGGTTTGTGTGCTGCCCTGCCGGATGCGGTTCTGCCTTAATCTGCCCCTGCCTGTGATGCAGGGGAAATGTTCTCGTTCCTGGTTTCACTCAATAAAACGATGCAGCTCTGCGTTTTGTTACAACTTTTGTGCGGAAATTTTTTCCTATTGACTCTGGAGATTCATTCCTCGCCGACTGCCAGCTCGCTCAGGTTCTGCACGCTGCCTTCGATATAATCAGAATAGGCATAACTCTCCCCCGCGTCCGCTTCGCTGGCTTCCAGCGCGGGGGCGGGCAGGTTCAGGTCCTGCGGGTCACAGTCCAGCCCAAAGCGCACCCGCAGCAGCGGCGCCATAATCTCCGGGTCCCACACAATCGCGCCGACGCTGTTCGTCTGCACCGCGTAAGCACTTGGGATGGTAAACACCACCTGTTCTGCCTGCAGGCTCTCCGCGCTGGCGGCAAGTTGCATCAGGGTATCCATATCCAAATTGGTCTGCATATAGGGCATAATGACCGGCACCAGCTTGGCGGCATCCACCAGGGTACAGCTTTGGGCATATCGCAGCAATCCGGCAAACACGCTGCGCAGCACGCGCTGGCGATCCATATCACCATACGCATAGCTGCGGCGTTCCCGCACCAGGAACTCCACCGAGCTGCGGTCCAACAGGTACCTGCCTTTGGGCAGGTAGGAACCGCCGTTCTCTATTTCCTGCGGAATATCCACTTCTACCCCGCCGATGTACTCCACAATATCGCCCAGGCCGTTCAGGTCCATGCCAAGGTAGCCATCCACCGGCAGGCCGGTCATGGCGGTGATTTCATCGCAAAGTCCCTGCAGACCGCCTGTCTCCCTGGCTACGGCGTTGATACGCCCCGTTGTGCTGCCCTGGCCGGTGGGGTCTGCGGCGTTTTCTTCCCCCTCGCCTGCTTCCGCCTGGCCGGTGCTCCACCCCACATACAGGCTGGGCGGAACCTGCAGCACCTCCAGCTTGTTCCGGTCACAGTCCCACTGCAGATACAGGATCATATCCGTCAGGCCGATCTCTTCTTCGCCGTCCTCCGCCGAACGGTCATACCCGGCCACCACCAGGCTGATGGTACCTGTATAAGGCTCCGCCGGGTCGGGCTGGCCGGTCAGCAGCTGGCCGATGGGGTTTACACCCGCTGCAGCCGCCGATGTTTTATGCCTGGTATACCATCTTTCCGCCAACCAAACGGCCGCCAGCACTGCCAACAATATCAGGACCACCGCAACTATTTTGCGATATTTTGCGCTTTCCTGTTTGTATCTTGCCACCCTGCACACCAGCCTTTCCAATCTACCATCGTTATCTGTATCATATCCTGTACTGGTATCAAAGTTGTAGCAAAAGATGACCAAAACGTACATAAATTGCAATTTTTATACACGATAAAACGTTATTTTTCTTTTTTTGTCAAAAACGCCGGAAAGTTTCATTTTTTCGATTGCCAAATATTGACATCAGTGGAAATTAAAGGTATACTGTGTATACAAAAAGCGTTGGTGTCGCTTTTTCCAGGTGATGTACTACATATGAAAGAGGTTAGCCTATGAAATCTACTGGAATCGTCCGCAGTGTTGACAGCTTAGGCCGTTTTGTTCTGCCCAAGGAACTGCGAGATTCGTTTGGTATCACCACTGATACTCCCATTGAAATCTTTACCGATGGTAATACCATCCTGCTGCGCAAGTACCGCGCAGACGGCTGCTGTGACCTGTGTGGTGAAGTAACCGGGGATAGCATTCTTTTCCGCGGCAAGCGCATCTGTGCAGCCTGCCGCAAGGAGCTTGCCAAACTGTAAGCTCTGCCGCACCGTTCACCCTTATACAAACACTGCCTGTCCCAATCCCTTGGGGCAGGCAGAATTTTTGTTATTTTGCAGCGGCATCCGGTTCAGGCATTGTGCTTGCGGACGACTTCCTCGCTGTTCTTGATCAGGTTCATCAGGCTGGTGGCGTGGCGCGGGTAATCCCTGGCCAGGGTCTCGGTGTTCATCTCAAAGGCAGCGGGGTCGGGGCATGCGCCGTTCTCCCCTGCCATGGTGGCTGAAAGCTCACCTTCCTGCAAGAACATGGCGGCATCGGCGTCACGCTCCCAGCGGGCGGGCGTTACGCGGAACATGCTGGCCACATTGCCCGGCGCAGCCTGGTACAGGCGGCGGAACATACGGTAGACGGCCAGCATCAGATAATTGCTGACGGAGGTAACCACCCGCTTATCCCTGCACTGATCCAACCGGTCAAACAAAATGTCCAGCGAATTTTCAATCAGTTTTTTATACATGGTGGGCAGCACGCTGCCGCGGTAAATGCTGCCGGAGGTTGCGCCGCCGGCATCGGGCAGTTCTTCCACCTTGATGGTCTGGCCGCTGCGCTCTGCGCTGCGCCCCAAAAGGTAGTCACAGGAAACATTATAGTAATCCGCAATCTGCACCACAAATTCAAGGCCGCATTCCCGGATGCCTTTCTCATAATGGGAAAGCTGCGCCTGGCTGATGCCAAGCTCCTGCGCCGCCTGTTTTTGGGTAATGCCCCGCTCTTTGCGCAGCAGGGTAATGATGCGGTTAAATTCTATTGCCATCTTGTTGCCATCCTTCACACTTTACCAGAACGCAGCGCGCAAAGGCCGCACAGGGTTTGCGCTACATCGCCAGGGCGCAGGGGCCGGACATTCCGCCGGTTCCTGCAACGCCTTAGGGGCCGGCACGCCCCCGCCGTTCTGTTTTCCGCCTTGCGGGTTTGCACCGCTGCCTGCCGCCTTACACCCTGCCGGGCTTGCGGCAGATAAAGACCCCAAAATGCGCAGAAATCCCCAAAGCACACCGGAATGTAGCTTAAGGGTTCGCTGCGCCGCGTTGGGCCAGGTAGGCATCCTATTGGCAGGAACCGCGCTTTTGTGCGCCGCTTTTGGCTGCGGCACAAATGCGGGCTCTACTGCATTCTACATGGTGTAAATTATATCTGCCAAAAAACGATTTGTAAACATCAAATTCGCCAATTTTTTGTCAATTTTTTCGGTATTTCCTTCAAAGCGGGCCAAACAAACTAGATATTGACATTTCGCGTGTTTTCCTGTACAAATATTGTGTGTCTTTTTTTACCCGTTCTTATTTTGTAACCATTTTGTAATCTTTTTTTGCAACACATATCCGTCAGGAGGTTTTGTTTTTGAAATATTATAAACTGCATCTGATCCGCCACGGCCTGACCCAGGGCAACCTGGATGGCCGCTATATCGGCAGCGGCACAGACCTGCCCCTGTGCGCGGAGGGCCGCGCCCAGCTGGAGGAGCTGAAAGCCAAGTTCCAGTATCCGGATGTTCCGCTTGTGTTCTGCTCCCCCATGCTGCGCGCCCAGCAAACAGCGGAAGTGCTGTTCCCCAACGCCAAGCTCACGATTTTGCAGGACCTGCGGGAGATGAACTTTGGCAAGTTTGAAAACCGCCCCATCACTGAACTGGTCAAGGACCCGGAGTTTGCCCAGTGGATGGACCCCACCAGCCGCACCAACCCCGATGGTGCCGAGGACCGCAAAGCCTTCTACGACCGCACCAACGTGATGCTGATGAAGCTGTTTGAATACCAGCTGCGCACCCATACCGAGGAAGCTGCCTGCATCACCCACGGCGGCGTGATCATGAACATGATGGCCAACCACGTTTTGCCGCAGCACAAGCCGGAGGAATGGATGACCGACCCCGGCTGTGGCTACAGCCTGCGCCTGGACGCCGAAATGTGGATGCGCGACCACATTGCCGAAGCCTTTGACATTGTGCCCTATGGCTACCTGGACGGTGCGGAAGAGTAATCCCGTCAACACCGCCAATATCAACCAAATGCCGCCCCTGTTTTGGCAGGGACGGCATTTTATTTTTAGGGCATCACCGCACAATTCCCGCCTAACGGCTCAAGCACCGCTCCGGCGGCTGCGGCACGGCATCTGCGTTGCCAAAATGCTCGATAAGACATCCAGTATTATCTGCGCTTTTGGCTTAGCATCTGCCGTACCTCGCTCGCCGTATCGGCACTTAGAATTATGCGGTATTGCCTTAGGTTTTCTGTTGTGGGTCAGCCTGCGTTTTCCCCGTTGGCTGAATCCGGTTCGCTCTGGGGTTCCTCGGCGCTGTCGGCGGCGGGCTCGGTGTTCCCGTCGGGTTCCTCCGCGGGCTGCAAAGCGGCAAGCTCGGCAGCGGCGGCATCATAGGCCGCCTGGGCCTCCGCCACACGCTGGCTGGCGGCATCGTCATCGGCGCTGTCTGCCGTTCCGGCTGCATCCTGCTGGGCCTGCAGGGCTTCATTCAGGGCAGTCTGGGCCTGGTTCAGCTTGTCCTGGGCATCCGCAAGGGCCTGAGCACGTTGCTGTTCCAGCTCAGCAGCCTCGGCGGCTTCATCCGGCACAGCACTGTCCAGCAGGGCCGGTTTTTCCGGCAATGCCTGCTCGTTACCGTCCCCGTCCAACAGGCGCAAGGCTTGGCCATAGTAGCCGCCCCAGATGGCAAGAAAGCTCTTGCCGGGGTTCACATCCAGCGTTTTACCACTGGCATCGGTCAGCTGCAGCGGCGCTGTGGCATCGCCCTTGGTCCACTGGATGGTCTCCCATCCGCCTTTTGTCAGGTAGATGCCGGTGCCTCCGGTCAGGTCATACTGGCGGGTCACGCCGTCATCCTTTACGCCGGAGGAAGCATACAGTACAAACACATTGGTGAACGCTGCCTGCTCGTTATTGCCCGCATCCATCATGGGGCTGCCATCGGCATTGTTTTTCAGGTACAGGCCCACTTCCGGCGAATAAACCAGTTCTTCGGTATCCTTGTTGGAAAAGGTGATATACAGGCTTTTGGCATTCTGCTGCTCCGGGTCCTTGCGCTGGACAAAGTGGAACAGCGGCATGTTGGCACCGGCGGTATCAGTGTTATAGGTTGCCAGGCCGGTGTTGATCAGATCTTTTGTGGTGTACCAGCAGTTTTCCTCCCGGTAGCCGCTGTTGGCGCGGTCCTCGTCAAAGGCAAAACCTGCGGTGCCCGCATGGTAGCCGTCCAGATCCTGGTATTGTAGCACGTTCAGCAGGTTGGAAGCATACACGCTTTTGTTAATGTGTACCGGAACGGCATTCAGCGGCAGCACCAGCTGCAGCGGCAGGTCCCGCCCAGGGGCCACCGGGCCGGCTTTTTCCACGCTGTCCACACTGGCAAACACCGCGGTCAACCCGGCAGTCTTGCCCTCGGTCACGCCCTCAATCAGCACATCCGCAGCGGCAATGCCCCACTGGGGGGTGCTGCCATCCCCGGTGCGGATGCTGACCGCCACCGGGCGCTGGTTGGTATAATCGCCCTGCTCCCCGGTCAGGGGGTTCGCTTCGGGTTCCGGCGTTGGGGTGGGTGCTTCTGTCGGCTCTGCTGTGGGCTGCGCTGTGGCCGCTGCGGCGCCTTCCGCCGGGGCGCAGCCTGCCAGCAGCACAGCCAGCACCAGGGCTGCGGCACACAGGGGGTATTTTTTCTTGTTTGAACGCTCAGTCATACAGACTCCTGTTATAAAAAAGTACCCGCCCTGCGGGCGGGCACTTTAGACTGTCGAAAAAAATTCTAAAAGCCATTCCAAGCGGCAGACATGCGCCGACGCTTGGAATACCTTGCGAGCAAAAAAGGCATGAGAACATGCTTTTTTTGCGATAGGGTGGTTTCAAAGGAGAGGCACAGGAGCGTGGCGCTCCGGCGTCACGCTCAGTCTGCCCAGGGGATATCCTCACCGCTGTCAGCGCTGGCGGTGTCATCTGCGCTGCTCTGGTCGGCGGTATCCTGCTGCGGGGTGTTGTCCTGCTGGGGGGCAGACTCCGCGCTCTGGCTGTCATTGCTGGTATTGGTGGTGGTGCTGCTCTGGGTGGTGCTCTGGGTATTGCTTTCGGTGTTGCCCACAGCCTGGTTGTTGCGCGCTGCGCTGACCAGGTCGGTGGTGGAAGTCCCCAGGCTTTCACCCGCCTTGGCGTCGGCATCAATGGAAGTGTTGGAAGCGCTTACCGTTGCGGCATCCAGGTCAAAGTCGGCCAGGTTGCCCACCTTCAGGTTGATGGCTTCGTCCACATCCACAATGGTCACATAGCTCTTGCCAATATTGATCTCGCAGGGGGTATCGCTGCACTGGCCGTTTTCGTCCAGATAGTACAGGCGCAGGGCTTCCAGCGGGGTACCCTTCTGCCAGTAGATCTTTTCGCACTTGCCGCCATAGAAGTAATAGCCGATGCCGCCCCAGCTGTATTCTACATACTGCAGGTCCGTGGTTTCGTGGCCGGGGTAGGTGTGAATATCGGTGAACAGAACGATCACATTGGGGAATTGCAGCTGATAATCGTTGTACTCTTCGTCAATGGTATCACGCCAGTTGCCGGAGAAGTTCTGCTGCATCAGGTAGACGTTGTTGGTGTTATCGTACAGAAAACGGGTCTTGTAGGACTGGCTGTGGCTGATCTCCACATATTCGCCGTCCTTCACCACCGGGCCGTCCTTGGTGGTCAGCTGGGAATCCTGGGACTGGGTCAGGTCGCGCACCGGGTTATCCTGGCGGTAATCCACAAAGTTAAAGAAAGTGGAATTGTAGGTGCGGTTCATATCCACATTGTTGTTGGTGATATACTTTTCAATGTTTTCGCCGCTGGTGTACATCGTGTGTTCCAGTGCCAGGCCGTTGCCATAGCTCAGGCCGCGCCAGTTCACACGGTTGTAATCACGGTAGCCGGAAGCACCATCATTGTTGTTCAGCAGGCCGTAATCATAATCCAGGGCGTACTGCTGCATGACAACAGACTGGCCTTCGTGGATATACAGGGCCTGCCAGGGCAGGATCAGCTGGAAGAACTGGTCACGGCCGGAACGGATGGGGCCAATCTCATCAATATCGTGGTAATCATTGAACACCGGCATAAAGCGGGTGATGCCGCCTTCCACCTTGATTTCAAACAGCATCTGCGCCTTGGAAAGGCCACGCTGCGGGCGGGCGTCCACAAGGTTGTTCACCATAAGGGCGGTAATGCGCTGGCCCTCGGGATAATTTTCGCCTTTAGCCTCGCCGGTCAGCACGTTGGCTTCATACGGGGGCAGGGTCGGGGTGGGTTCCGGGGTAGCCTCGGCCTCGCTGCTGGCGGCGTTGGATTCCGGCGTAATGGGCGAGATTTGATCATCGGTTTTGCCGCAGGCAACCAGGATCGCACAAGCTGCCATAACGGCCAGAGTGCAAAGGATATTACGTTTCATCGGCTGGGTCCTCTTTTCTGCTCATACAGCTGGATGGATAAAATCCTGCCCGGTCCAAAGCTCCGGGCAACGTATAGATTTATTGTACTTGTTTTGTAATGATTTGTAAAGATTAAAACCAGATTTTACATGTCACCGCGGCATACCGCCCACATCCCACCCGCATTTTTTTGTTGCTCTTGGCCGCCAACACTGATATAATAAATAAGTATATTTCAAGCGCAGTGCTTGTTAAAACAAAGGAGATTCTACCGCCATGGGACTTTTTTTCTCTTCTGACCGCTTTACCCGTCCCGGACCGGGCGTGCGCCCGGACGCCCCGCGCAAAAAGGGTGTTGCCCGCCTGGCCGAAATTATGGGCCGCGATATGTGGAACTTTTTCCGCGCCGGTTTCCTGGCTTTCCTGGGCTGCCTGCCTTTTATTATCGGTATGTTTTTTGCCGTTGAAACGCACGCGCTGCTGTTCATGCTGCTGGCCGGTATCATCGGCGGCCTGATTGCAGGCCCGGAGCTGAGCGCCATGGCTGATACCGTGCTGCGCAGCCTGCGCGATGAACCTGGCTACTGGTGGGAAACCTACCGCCGCGTGTGGAAGCGCAACGCCAGGGAAAGCCTGGTTCCCGGCATGCTGACCGGTCTGGTGCTTTCGATGCAGATCTTTACCCTGTTCCACATGTCGGTCATTAGCGCCGGTATTGTTACCTGGGTGCTGCTGATCCTAAGCTTTGTGGTAACGCTGGGCTTGGAAAGTTACATCTGGCCGCAGATTGCCCTGCTGGATCTGCCGCTGTACGGCATTTTGAAAAACAGCCTGCTGCTATTCTTGGGCTACTTGCCCCGCAGCCTGGGTGCCATCGCCATCAAAGCCGTGTATTGGGGCGCCATTTTGCTGTTCTTCCCGCTGACGACGATCATTCTGCCGTTCACCAACTTCTGGCTGCCGATGCTTCCTGCCCTGCTGTGCGTCTACCAGCCGCTGAACAAGTGCTTTACCATTGAAAGCACCATCAACAAGATGCGCGAAGACGAACTGAACGCCGCCCTCGCCAAAGATAACGAGCCCCTGCCCGAAGACCCCACCGAGAAAGCCGAAGAATCCACCGAAGCTTCCTCCGACGACTCTTCCTCCGACGACGTCCAGTAATCCATTTACTAAACGATATAAAAAAGCGCACAGCGCCCGATCTATCGGCGCTTTTTCCTTTCATTGCTAATTTCTAATTACTCATTCCTAATTATTTAATGTAGTTTACCCCCATAATCGCCACCCCCAGCACAACCAGCACAACGCCGGTGGCGCGGTTCAGGGTGGCGGGGCTGGCCTTGTTGGCGAAGCGTGCGGCAATGCGCGCCCACAACAGCGTGGACCCCACACAGAACACCAGGCACCACAGGTTCGGCATACCGCCGATGGCAAAGTGGCTGACGGCACCGGTAAAGGCTGTAAAGGTCATAATGAATACGCTGGTACCCACAGCGGTTTTCAGCTCATACCCCAGCACACTGGTCAGGATCAACAGCATCATCATGCCGCCGCCTGCACCGATAAACCCGCAGATAAAGCCGATCATCACACCACAGATCACCGACTGTACAAACCGCTTTTTGGGGTCTACCGCTTCCATTGCGTTCTTGGTGGTCATAACCGGCTTTACAATAAACTTAACGCCGAGCAGGAATGTCATAAATACCGAGAAACTGCCCATCGTGCTGTTGGGCACCTGGCTGGCGATCCAGCTGCCCACCATGGTAAAGCACAAAACCGATACCATCATCACAACGCCGTTGCGGATGTCCAGATTTTTGTTTTTGCCATAGGTATAAGCGCTGACCGCGCTGGCCAACACATCGCTGGCCAGTGCAATGCCCACAGCCTCGTAAGCGGGCATATCCAAAAAGGTAATGAGCATCGGGCTGATGACCGCCGCCGCGCTCATGCCGGCAAAGCCGGTGCCAAGGCCCGCGCCGATGCCGGCCATAAAGCACACGATAAATTTAATCAAGATTGTCATTGTTTTTATCCTCCAGATACTTTTCCACGTTTTTGCGGATGCGCTCCATGCTGCGCTGCATATGCTCCAGCTCTTCGGGGGTAAATCCATCCAACAGCGCCGCGCCAAACTGTTCCTGTGCGCTGCGCCCGGCCGCTATCATCGGCTGCGCGGGGTCACACAGGCGCAGGTGGGCGGTTTTGCGATTTTCCAACTGGTATTCCCGCCGCAGGCAGCCGCGGGCTTCCAGATTTTTGATTGCCGCCGACACCTGAGATTTTGCTAAAAAACGAACCTCCACAATATCGGTTGCCGTATCATAGCGGGTGTTGTTCGCTAAAAACAGCAAAATATCCAGCTCAATGCGCGTTAAGCCATATTTAGCGCACACCGGGCTGACAAATTCAGAATATAACGTTTTTACCGCGTTCTGTTGCTCCAGCGGGTTGACCAACTGCATTTCGCATTCTCCTTTCTGTATTTTGTTCATTTTTGAACTATTTTATCACAGCTTTCTCTTTTGTCAAGAGGGGCACCAGTTGCCAGGTTTTTACACTTGTCACTTTAGCCGCTATTTTTGTTCTTTGCTCGCTTCTCTGTTTTTTCGTTATGGTCTTGGGCTTTACTTTCCCTGTCAACGCCCTCTGCCTGAAAGTGCACAGCTTTTGGCCCACTGTTCTTTTGCACGCCAGTCACAATGTATTTGTGCGCTCCATCTTTCATGCCGCTGCTGTGAACGGCCCTTATACACAATACTATCAATTATTTTTACTTTTTGTCTTACCTATTAAAATAAGAATGTCATAAATGATTAACCCATGATGGAAACATCGCTTGACAAGGGCACACAGAGAAAAACAACTGAAAATGAGCTGCCAAGCCTTACACAATGCACCGCCTAATAGGACATAGGCGGTGTTTTTGTATGCAGACAGCGTTTTCTCTGTGTGCCGATATGGGCCAGCCGTGCGGCGTGGCCTAAATTCTTGTTGAGGAGGTTATTCGTGTCATGGCAGAAGAAAACAAGCATCCCCCTACCCCTACCACGGAGGAACAGGCCCCGCCTGAAATGTCGGGAAAGGCCCCGGAAATGGAGCAGGTCGAGATCCCTGATGTGGGCGGCGGCCCCGCTCCGTCCGCAAAGGTGATTGACCTTTCCGCTGTGCGTCCCGCGCCGGAAAGGGACGCTCCGCCGGACACCCCAAAGGAGCCGGAGGCCCCGCCCGTTTCCGTCACCGAGTACAGCAAGCAGGAATGGGAAAAGCCCATGCCGGAGCCGGAGAAGCCCAAGCCCAAACGGGGCCGCACTGCAAAAGTCGAAAAAGCTGCGCCCACAGAGCCGGGGGCCAAGAAAGAGGAAAAGGCGGAGAAGCCACGCCGAGGCCGTCCGCCCAAGGCGGAAAAAACGGCCCCGGAGCAGGGTAAGCCGCCCAAGGCTGGCAAGACCCATGCGGCCCCCGAAGAAAAGGCAGCGCCCCCGGCCCCGGAAGTGCCGCCTACGCCCCGTGACGCTACCAGAGGCGAAAAAGAGGAAATCGTCTATCTTGACCTTTCCGACCTGCATCCGTTCAAGGATCATCCTTTCGGTGTCCGTGACGATGCGGAAATGAAATCTCTGGTGGAGAGCGTCCGCAACGGCGGTGTCAACCAGCCCGCGCTGGTGCGTCCCCGTGAGGGCGGCGGCTATGAGATCATCGCGGGCCACCGCCGCCAGATGGCCAGCCAACTTGCCGGGTATCGCAATATGCCCTGTATCGTCCGCAATATGACGGATGACGAGGCTATTCTCGCTATGACGGATGACAACCTCCGTCAGCGTGAAACGATTTTGCCCAGCGAAAAGGCCCTGTCCCTGAAAATGCAGTATGAGGCCATCAAGCATCAGGGAGCACGAGGCGACAGCGCCGAGGCCGGAAAGCTCTCTCTTGAAAGCGTGGGCCAGCGCAACGGCATGAGCGTGAAAACCGTGCAGCGGTATATCTGGCTCAATGATCTTGTGCCGGAATTGAAGCAGACGATGGATGACGGAAAGCTGTCTTTCACCCCGGCTGTGGAAATTTCCCGTGTGCGCCCCAAGCACCAGAAGTATATCGCCGTGTCCATTGAGGGCCAGCAGGCTTCGCCCTCCAAGGGTCAGGCAAAACGGCTCCGCGAGCTGGACAAGGAAAACAAGCTCTCCCCGGATGTGATCGACGGTATTTTGTGTGAAGAAAAGAAAAAGGAGGATCGTGACGTGATCATTACTGGCGCTGAACTGGAAAAGTTTTTTGGCAAGGAGGCCACGCCCCGGCAGATGAAAGACCAGATCATGACGCTGCTGGAGGACTGGAAAGAGCGGCAGCCGCCCGAGCTTGCCAAGCCCGATAAGAAAATGGATATGGAAAAGTAACGACCTCTGGCCACCATGACCAGAGGCTTTTTGCTGCCCCGATAGGACAGGCTCTTTGGGTTATATCCCCCGTCGCCGCCCGTAATCGAGCACAGGCGGGAGTGGGCTGTCAAGGGGGCTTCGCCCCGCCGTGTGCGGCGGCTTTGCCCTTGACCACCTGCCCCGGCTGTGCTTTTTCTCCGGCAAGCGGCGGGGGTATATCCTCCAGAGCCGCCCCCTTTTCCAAGATTGGAAAAGGGCGGGGGAAAAAGGTTGACCCACCACATTATATAAAAACGGAGGTTTTCACAATGAAACGACCCCTTGCGTATATCACCGCCGCGTGGAGCGGCGATCCCTGTGAGGCGACAGAGCAGGCCGCCAAGTATTGCCGCGCTGTCTATGAGGCGGGCTTTTCGCCCATCTGCCCCACGCTCTATCAGCCCCTTTTCCTGAACGACGCCGTTCCCGAGGAGCACAAGAGCGGCATCGATATGGGCCGTGACCTGCTCCGCCGCTCTCATGTGCTGGTGGTGTGCGGCAGTATCTCCACGGAAAGCATGAAAAACGATGTGGCCGTGGCCCAGCGGCTGGGGATCACGGCAACCACGCTGGACGGCATCCTGACCGTAAAGCGTCAGGGCCGCCGCTGATATGAGCGAGATCCGGCTGGGGAGCCTGTTTGACGGGATCGGCGTGTTCCCGCTGGCGGCAGCGCGCTGCGGTATCGTGCCCGCATGGGCCAGCGAGATAGAAAAAGCGCCTATCTCCATCACGAAACGCCATTTTCCCGGTATGGCGCATTTAGGGGATGTGACAAAGCTGAACGGCGGCGACATTCCGCCTGTCCACATCATCACCTTTGGCTCACCCTGCCAGAACCTCTCACAGATCGGCAACAGGGCCGGTCTTGCCGGGGAAAAATCCAGTCTGTTCTTTCATGCGATCCGTATTATCCGTGAAATGAGGGAGGCGACAAATGGTATATTTCCAGCAATCGCTGTTTGGGAGAACGTCATGGGAGCGTTTTTTTCAAATGACCGGATGGACTTTAGAGCCGTGCTCTCAGCGTTCACAGCCGCCGACATTTCAATGCCTGCTTCTGGAAGATGGGCAGGAGCCGGAATGGTGCGAGGGCGAACGCCTGACCTCTCTTGGCGGCTCATGGACGCCCAGCATTGGGCAAGCCCCCGGCTGGCACGACGGCAGCGCATCTTTCTTGTGGCAGACTTTGGAGGACGGCGTTCCCACGAAATACTTTTTAAGCCCCGCACAATGCAGTCACTTTCTGCATCTGGCAGAGATCGCGGGCTGTCCGCCGCCTGCGGAGATCGAGGCTCTTTTATTGAAGCAGGGCGGCGTGTACCGATCACCAGACCCTTTCAATGCTACCGTATGCGGGCATCGGCAAAGGAGCGGACAACGGAGGCGTTCCGAAACAGCTTCGGACTGCCAACTGACCCTTTTCCCACTCTGTTAGCCAGCACGGTCAGTCCCTTTGCCTTTTGGTATGAGGACGATCCTGCCGGGGGCTGTGTCCGTTTTCCCACGGAAAGAGAATGTGAACGGCTCATGGGGCTGCCGGAGGGCTGGACAAAGTACGGCGCAGACGGTGAGGAAATCCTGCCCGCCCACCGCTACCGGGCGCTGGGAAATGCAATCGCGCTGCCCTGCGCTGAGTACATTATGCGCGGCATATACAACGTTCTGACAAGGAGGTGCTGAAAATGTCATCCCTGTTTGAAGCCTACATTACCAACCTTGGCAAATATAACGAGGGGCGGCTTGTAGGCGAAACGCTGAAATTCCCGGCCACCACGGAGGAGGTGCAGGCCCTTTTGAAGCGCATCGGCGTGGATGGGGTACGGTATGAGGAAATCTTTATTACCTCATTCGACGGTGATGTGCTGGGCCTGTATGACCATTTGGGCGAGTATGAAAGCATTGACGAGCTGAACCATCTGGCCCATGTGCTGTCTGACCTCGACCAGAGCGACATTGAAAAGTTTGAGGCCGTCATTGACAGCGGCGAATACACGGGCAGCGTCCATGACCTGATCAACCTCGCGCAAAATCTGGATTGCTATGACTTCTACCCCGGTATCGACAGTGAGGAGGCGCTGGGCCGGGCCTATATCGAGGAAATGGAAATGCTGGATGTGCCGGATAATGTGCTGCCCTACTTCGACTTTGAAGCCTACGGGCGGGACGTGCGGATCAACGAGGGCGGCCATTTTGCCCCCGGCGGCTATGTGTTCAATAATGGCGGCAGCTTTGTCGAGCGGTATCACGGGATGGAGAATATTCCCCCGGAGCACCGTATCTTCGCCTATCCCAAGCTGAATATCCGGGAGCAGATGGCGGCGTATCAGGAGGTCATAGACCGTTCGGCGCTGAACGAGGAAAAGCTGCGGCTTCCCGCCAGCCGCGAGGACAGATAGGCCGCTTCTGGTCACGGTGGCCAGAGGGCAAAGGAGGTGTAAGCTATCGTCGGAGATGAAGTGTCCCGGCAGACCATCGCCGTCAGCGTCAAGGCGTCAAAGCTGACCGCCCGTGCGCTGGCCTATGTGGTGGCCGCCGTGGGACGGAAGATCGCCAAGGAGCACCGCAAGGCGCAAACGCCCCACGGCAAGCAGAGTGTGCGAAAGCTCATGGGCCACGGTGGGGACACCAACGCTATTGAGGTGGACACGCCCAAGCTGTTTGACAAGGTGGCCCGGAAATGGGGTGTGGACTACGCCATCCGCCGTGTGGGGGATCAAAAATATCTGCTTTTGTTCAAGGCACGGCAGGCCGACGCCATCACAGGCTGCTTTGCCGAGTATTCCCGGTTGGAACTAAAACGGGCCAAATCCCGGCAGACGCCGATTCGGGAGCAACTCCGGCAGGCCGAGGAACAGGTGAAAAAGCAGCCCCAGCGGGAATTGACAAAGGAGGCGGCGCATGGCGACAGATAAAATCAGGAAGTATGTTCTTCCGAACATCCCGTACCTGTTCATCGGCTGGTTTTGCCTGAAAATCGGCACGGCGTACCGTCTGGCCGCTGGTACGGGCTTCGGGGAAAAGCTGCTGGGGCTGGGCCAGACCATCGGCGCGGCCTTTGCCAGCTTCGCCCCCGGCCTTGCCCCGCTGGATTGGTTTGTCGGCATTGTGGGCGCAGCCGGTTTCCGGCTGCTGATCTACTACAAGGCGAAAAAAGCAAAGAAATTTCGCCGCGATGCCGAGTACGGCACAGCCCGCTGGGGCAACGAAAAAGACATCAAGCCCTTTGTCGATCCCAAGTTTGAAAACAATATGCTGCTGACCGCCACGGAACGGCTCACCATGAACACCCGCCCGAAAAATCCCGCCAACGCCCGCAACCTCAATTTCTGCGGCATTGGCTCGTCCGGCTCCGGCAAGACCCGCTTTTGGCTCACGCCGCAGCTTTTGCAGGCCCATTCTTCCTATGTGGTGGTAGACCCCAAGGGCGGTGTGCTGGGGCAGGTCGGGGCCTTTCTCCAGCGCCGGGGCTATCAGATCAAGGTGTTCAACAGCATAGATTTTTCCAAGTCCATGCACTACAACCCTTTATCATATATCCGCAACGAGGCCGACATCCTGAAATTCGTGAACGCCCTGATCACCAACACCAAGGGCGAGGGCAAGGAGGGCGATCCGTTCTGGACGAAAGCGGAAACGCTTTTGTACTGCGCCCTGATTGCCTACATCATTTTCGAGGGGCCTGCCGAGGATCGGAATATGAATACGCTGGTGGACATGATCTCCGGCATGGAGGTCAAGGAGGATGACGAAAACTATAAAAACGCCGTGGATTATATGTTTGACGGCCTTGCCAAACGCAAACCGGATTGCTTCGCCGTGAAGCAATACCGCAAATTCAAGCTAAGCAGCGGCAAGACGGCAAAAAGCATCCTCATTTCCTGCGGCGCACGTCTGGCTCCCTTTGACATTCCCCAGCTTCGGGAGATCATGTCCTATGATGAGCTGGAGCTTGACCGCATGGGAGATCGCCGGACGGCTACTTTTTTCTGCATCAGCGACACGGACAGCACCTACAATTTCCTTGTGGCGCTGGCCTTTTCGCAGATGTTCAACCTCCTGTGTGAACGGGCGGACAATGTTCACGGCGGCAGGCTGCCCCATCATGTGCGGGTACTGTGGGACGAGGCGGCCAATACGGGACAGGTGCCCCAGCTTGAAAAGCTGGTGGCCGTCATCCGTTCCCGTGAGATCAGCCTGTGTCTGCTGTATCAGCAGTTGGCCCAGTGCAAGGCCATCTATGACAAGAACGCGGAAACCATCCTCGGCAACATGGATAGTGTGCTGTTCCTCGGCGGACGCGAAAGCTCCACCATCAAGGAAATTTCGGAGAACTGGCTGGGAAAGGCCACCATCTCCATGCAGACCGAGGGCCGCTCACGGGGCCAGTCCGAAAGCTACAGCCAGAACACGCAGCGGCTGGGCCGGGAGCTGATGACCCCAAGCGAGCTTGCCACCATGCCCGGAGATCGGTGCATTTTGCAGCTTCGGGGATTGCCGCCGTTCTATTCCAAGAAGTACGATTTGAAACAGCATCCCAACTACAAATACACCGCCGAGGCCGACAAGGTGAAGAACGCTTTTGATCTCAACAGCCTTGTGACGCGGCGGATGGACAAGCTCAACCCCAACGAAACCTATACCGTTTACAAGGTGGACGTGCCAGACGCGGCGCTCACAGGCGAGGACGAGGACATCCTCAACTATGACGACCTCGACGACCCGGATGCCTTTGTATAACCTCTGGTCACGGTGTCCAGAGGATCAGCTGCCGCCAGAAATGGCGGCTTTTTTCATAGCCGGGGCCTTGACCCCGGAGAAATGGAGGATTTATGCAGTTTTTTGCTTCTGCTGTTACTACCCTGCAAACTCTCGTCGTGGCGCTGGGCGCTGGCCTTGCCGTGTGGGGTGTGGTCAATCTGCTGGAGGGCTACGGCTCAGATAACGCAGCGGCCAAAAGCCAGGGCATCAAGCAGCTCATGGCGGGCGGCGGCATCATCGTGCTGGGCACGACCCTGATCCCTCTGCTGTCTACCCTGTTTTAAGGGTAGCTGCCGATGGGTATTCTCACCGAATGGATCACGGAATGGCTCAAAGGGCTTTTGATCGAGGGCATCATGGGAAACCTCGAGGGGCTGTTTGACACGGTGAATACCCGCGTCGGGGAAATATCCGTACAGGTGGGGACTACTCCGGCGGCATGGAACGCCGGGGTGTTCTCCCTGATACGGCAGCTTTCCGAAACGGTGATATTGCCGATTGCCGGATTGATCCTGACCTTCGTTGCCACCTATGAGCTGATCCAGATGATACTGGAAAAGAACAATATGCACGAGTTCGACGTGGCGAATATCTACAAATGGGTATTCAAAACCACTTGTGCCATCCTGATCCTGTCCAACACGTTCAATATCGTCATGGCGGTCTTTGACGTGTCGCAAAGCGTGATCGCAAGCGCGGCGGGCATTGTCACAGGCGCAACCAACATCACGCCGGATATGCTGGCCGATCTGGAAATGACCCTTGAAATGATGGAGCTTGGCCCTCTGCTGGGCCTGTTTCTGCAATCGTTCCTCATTAAGTTTACCATGCTGGCGCTGAACATTTTTATTTTCGTGATCGTATATGGCCGCATGATCGAGATATATCTGCTGACCAGTTTAGCCCCCATCCCCGTGGCGACGCTCTCCAACCGGGAGCTTGGCACGATGGGCCAGAATTATCTGCGCTCCCTGTTTGCCGTGGGCTTTCAGGGTATGCTGATCCTCGTCTGCGTGGCGATCTATGCGGTGCTCATTCAGGGGATCGCCACAAGCGGAGATCCTATCGGCGCGATTTGGGGCTGTATCGGCTATACGGTGCTTTTGTGCTTCATGCTGATGAAAACCGGGACGATCTCCAAAAGCATCTTCAGCGCCCATTGAGAAAGGAAAGGTGATCTTATCGCTGATACCGCCGCTTCTGGTCATGGTGGCCAGAGGCCGATCCCGGAGAAGTTGCACCTCTCCGACGGCATTGAGGGCTTGCGCTCCCTGCCAAAGCATAGCGTGGATATGTTGCTGACCGATCCGCCCTACGGCACGACCCGGAACTTTTGGGATGTGCCGCTGCCGCTCCCAGAGCTGTGGGAGGCGGTGAAATGGGCCGTCAAGCCGGAGGGCGCGGTGCTGTTTTTCGCACAATGCCCCTATGACAAGGTGCTGGGCGCGTCCAACCTCGCCATGCTCCGCTATGAGTGGGTATGGTACAAAAGCCGCTGCACGGGTTTTCTCAATGCCCGCCGCGCTCCGCTGAAAAAGACGGAGAACATTCTGGTGTTCTACCAGAAGTCCCCGGCCTATTTCCCGCAGTTTGAACAGGGCAAGCCGTACAAGAAAATCCACCGTTGCAGCGGGAACAGCCCCAACTACGGAAAGTTTGAACGCACCAGCGGCGAGTCCGATGGGCGGCGCTTTCCGGGGAACGTGCTGGCGTTCCCCACGGTGACAACCACCGTGCATCCCACGCAGAAGCCCGTGGCCCTGTGCGAGTACCTGATCCGCACCTACACACGCCCCGGCGAGGTGGTGGCGGACATCTGCGCTGGCTCCGGCACAACTGCCGTGGCCGCGCTGAACACGGGCCGCCGCTTCGTCTGCTTTGAAACCGCCCCGGCCTTTTACGGCCCCGCCACGGAGCGCATCCGGCGGGCGCGGGAGGCTGTGGCATCTGGCGGGAAAGGAGAATGATGACAGGAACCTACGAAATTATTTACGCCGATCCCCCGTGGCGCTACTCCGCAAAGAAAGTGCAGGGGGCGGCAGAAAACCATTATCCCACCATGAGCATTGATGAATTGTGTGCGCTGCCTGTGGCCGAGCTTGCGGCCAAGGACAGCGCCCTTTTCATGTGGGCGACCTTTCCCCAGCTCCCGGAGGCCCTGCGGCTGATCCGTGCGTGGGGCTTCACCTATAAAAGCGTCGCTTTTGTCTGGCTCAAAAAGAACAAAAAGGCGGATAGCTGGTTTTATGGGCTGGGCTTCTGGACGCGGGCCAACGCCGAGATCTGCCTGCTGGCGACCAAGGGACACCCCAAGCGGCAGGCCGCCGACATCCACCAGTTTATCATTTCCCCCATCGAGGCCCACAGCAAAAAGCCGGACGAAGCGCGGGACAAGATCGTTGCCCTCATGGGCGACAGGCCCCGCGTGGAGCTGTTCGCACGGCAGACCCCTCCCGGCTGGGACGTGTGGGGCAACGAGGTGGAGCCGACAGTGGGCCTCTGGTCACGGTGGCCAGAAGATAGCGGAAAGGAGGACGTTACTTGCCCTATGTGAATGTTCCCAACGATCTTTCCAAGATCAAGACGAAAATTGCCTTTAACCTCACCCGCCGCCAGCTTATCTGCTTTGGCGGCGCGGCTGCCGTGGGCATCCCCGTGTATCTGTTGACCCGTCATGCGCTGGGCGGCACCGGGGCGATGTTCCTGATGATCGCGATCATGCTCCCGGCCTTTTTCATGGCGATGTATGAGCGTGATGGCCTGCCCTTTGAAAAGGTGGCCCGGAATATCATCCGGGCCAAGTTCCTGCGGCCCGGTGTGAGGCCCTATCAGACGCAGAATATCTACGCCCCATTTGCGGGAAAGGAGGTCACACTTGAGCAAAAGTCCCAAGAAGTCAAAAAGCCTGACGCGGGCCGGTAATCGTCCGGCGACCATATCGGCCCAGCAGACCATTCCCTATGTGCGGATGCTGCCGGACGGCATTTGTCAGCTCCCCGGCGGTGTCTACACAAAAACGCTGGAATATGAGGACATCAACTATTCCGTTGCGTCCGCCGAGGATCAGACGGCCATTTTCGGTGGCTGGAGTTCGTGGCTGAATTATTTTGACAGTTCGCTGCCGTTCCAGCTTTCCTTTGTCAACCGCCGCAGCCGCTCCGGGAGCCGCTACAAGGTGAATATCTCCGAGGCGGATGACCGCTTCAACAGCGTCCGCACGGAATACACGGGGATGCTGAAAAACCAGATCGCCAAAAGCAACAACGGTATCGAACGGGCCAAGTACGTCACCTTTTGCATCCCCGCTGAAAATGTGGCCGCCGCCCGTCCCCGTCTGGAACGTGTAGAGGCGGACGTAATCGGCAACTTTAAGCGGCTGGGGGTACAGAGCCAGCCCCTTGACGGGCGGGAGCGTCTGGCCCTGCTGCACGGCCAGCTTCACCCCGGCAGCCGGGAGCCGTTCCGCTTCAAGTGGGCGGACATCGCCCATACGGGCATGGGAACGAAAGACTTTATCGTGCCGGACAGCTTTGACTTCCGGCAGAGCCGCTCGTTCCGCGTGGGCCAGACATGGGGCGCGGTGTCCTACTTGCAGATTATGGCGTCGGAGCTGTCGGACAAGCTGCTGTTGGAGATTTTGGAGCTGGACGCCGAGCTGACTGTCACCATGCACATTCAGACGGTGGACCAGGTCAAGGCCATTAAAACGGTCAAGGGTAAAATCTCCGACATCGACAAGATGAAAGTGGAGGAGCAGCGCAAGGCCACCCGCGCCGGATATGACCCTGACATTCTTCCGCCCGATCTTGTCACCTTTTCCAAGGACGCCGCCGAGCTGCTGGCCGACCTGCAAAGCCGCAACGAGAGAATGTTCCTCTTGACGTTCCTGATCGTCAACACCGCCCCCACGCGGGAGCGGCTGGAAAACGACATTTTCACCGTGAACGGCATCGCGCAGAAATATAACTGCGCCGTCAAGCGGCTGGACTGGCAGCAGGAGCAGGGCTATATGTCCTCGCTGGCCCTCGGCTACAACGGCATTGAGATCCAGCGCGGCATGACCACCAGCTCCACGGCCATCTTCGTCCCCTTTATGACGCGGGAGCTTCGTATGGATGGCCCGTCCCTCTACTACGGCATGAACGCCCTGTCCCATAACGTCATCATGGCTGACCGCAAAAAGCTGAAATCCGCCAACGGTCTTTACCTCGGCTCCACGGGCAGCGGCAAGAGCTTTGCCGCCAAGCGTGAATTGCTGAACGTCTTTCTTGCCATTCCGCAGGATCGCATCATCGTGGTAGACCCGATGGGCGAATATGCCCCGCTGGTGGAGCGGCTGGGCGGCCAGGTCATCGAGATCGCGCCGGACAGCCCCAACCACATTTCCCCGATGGATGTTCAGATGGACATGGGCGGCGGGGACAGTCCCCTGTCCCTGAAAGCGGATTTTCTGCTGTCGCTGTGTGAGCTGGTGGTGGGAGGCCGGGACGGTTTGCAGCCCATCGAGAAAACCGTCATTGACCGCTGTGTACGTCAGGTGTACCGGGAAATGGCGCTGGGGCTGGAAACGACCAAAACGCCGCTGCTCCAAGATTTGTATGAGGAGCTGCTGCGCCAGCCGGAGCCGGAGGCCAAGCGGATCGCCACGGCGCTGGAGCTTTACTGCACAGGCTCCCTCAACCTCTTTAACCATCCTACCAACGTCAACCTCAATTCCCGCGTGGTATGCTTTGTGCTGAAAGGCATGGGCGAAAACCTCCGCAAGATCGCCATGCACATCACCAACGATTTTGTCACCTCTGCGGTGGGAACCAACTTCAAAAATGGCGTGGCGACATGGTGCTATTTTGACGAGTTCCATATCCTGCTCCGTGACCCGCTGACCGCCAGCTATTTTGTGACCGTCTGGAAGATGCTCCGCAAGCAGGGCTGCGTTCCCTCGGCCCTGACGCAGAATGTGAAAGACCTGCTGGCCAGCCGGGAGATCGAGAACATTTTGGACAACACGGATTTTATGATCCTGCTGTCGCAGGCGCAGAGTGACCGCACCATTCTTGCCAAGCAGATCGGCATTTCAGAGCACCAGCTATCGTATATCACGCAGTCCAACTCCGGCGAGGGCCTGCTGTTCTATGGCAGCGTCACCATCCCGTTTGTTGACCGTTTCCCCCGTGGCGAGATTTACGACCTGCTGACTACCAAGCCGGAGGACGCTGCCAATGGAAAACAGGCAGAATAAGCCGCCCAAGGGCGGGGCTGCTTCTGGTCACGGTGGCCAGAAGTTCCATACCGACAGCGAACAGGCCAAGCTCCACAAGTCCAAGCTCCGCATGGAGAGCCGGGAGGGACGGCTGAACAAGGCCCGTGAAAGGCTGGCAAAGCAGAAGCCGCCGAAAAAGCCCAGCCACATCAAGCGGATCGCCCGGATCGCCGGACATGAAACCCACGCTTTTCTGCACGGAAAGGTGTATCAGGAGGAACGCGATAATGTAGGCGTGGAGGGCGGTCATTTTGTGGAGCGTTCCGGCGAGGCCGCGCTGCACTATGGGCGGCACAAGGTACGCAGGGCCATCCGGGAGCACCCGGCCAAGGCTGCCGCCCGTGCGGAGTCCCGGTACATCAAGGCCACGGCGGACTACCATTCCCGCAAGTTCGCACAGGAGCAGCCGGAGGCGCAGAGCGCCGCCACCCGGTTATGGCACCGCCACAAGCTGAAACGGGAGTATCAGCGCAAAGCGCGGGAAACCGCCAAGCAGACCGCCAAAGCCGCCGAACAAACCGTATCGGCCACAGAGCGGTTTGTCCGGGAAGCGGCGGCGTTCGTCAAGCGGCATCCCGTGGGGACGCTGCTTGCGCTGGGCTGCCTGCTGGTGGTGCTGACCCTGCAATCGTGTATGTCCTCGATGGTGTCCGTGGGAAACAGCACCCTTGCGGCCATCGCCGCCAGCACCTATAAGGCGGAGGACGCGGATATGCTGGGAGCCGAGGCCGCCTACTGCGCTCTGGAGGACGAGCTGCAACGCTACCTCGACACCTACACCCGCACCCACGATTACGACGAATACCATTTTGACCTCGACACCATTGAACACGATCCCTATGTACTGATCTCCATGATCTCCGCACTCCATGAGGGCGCGTGGACATTGGACGAGGTGCGCGGGACGCTGCAAGACCTCTTTGACCGCCAGTACATTTTGACCGAGGATGTGGTGGTGGAGGTGCGCTACCGTACCGTTACCCGGACGGACAGCGAGGGCAACGACTATGAGGTGGAGGTGCCGTACAACTATTACATCTGCTATGTCACGCTGGAAAACTTCAATCTCTCCCACGTTCCGGTTTACATGATGTCCGAGGAGCAGCTTTCCATGTACGCCCTGTATATGTCCACGCTGGGAAACCGGCCTGATCTGTTCCCCTCATCCGGCTATATTGGGAAATACATCACCAACCGCCCGCCGGAGCATGAAGTCCCGGAGTCCTATCTGGACGATGAAACCTTTGCCGCCATTCTGAAAGAAGCGGAAAAGTATCTCGGTTTCCCCTATGTGTGGGGCGGCAGCAGTCCGTCCACATCCTTTGACTGCTCCGGCTTCGTCAGCTATGTCTACAATCAATGCGGCTGGAGCTTCGGGCGGCTGGGGGCGCAGGGCCTTTATAACATCTGCTCCCGAACGAGCAGCCCCCGGCCCGGCGATCTGGTATTCTTTGTCGGCACCTATGACACAGCGGGTATTTCTCATGTGGGCATCTATGTGGGCGACGGCTGGATGCTCCATTGTGGCGACCCTATCAGCTATGCCAACCTGAACAGCAGCTATTGGCAGTCCCATCTTTACGCCTACGGGCGACTACCGTAAAGGAGGTTTTTTGATATGGCAATTACGAAAAGCGCAAAGATCGAGGCCGAGATTGAAAAGGTCAAGGCCAAAATTGCCGAGCAGCAGGCGCGGCTTAAAGAACTGGAGCAGAAGAAGCTGGAGGCGGAAAACAGCGAGATCGTGGAGATCGTGCGCGGCATGAGTATCTCCCTTGCCGATCTGCCGCTGGTGCTCCAGCAGCTCCGGGGTGGCGCTTCTGGTCACAGTGGCCAGAAGCCGACAGAACAGGCGGAGGTGACGGAATGAAAAAACTGCGGTTTTTGATGATGACGCTCTGTGTGACCGTCCTCATGGGCAGTATGGCGGTTACGGCCTACGCCGGAGGCGGCGAGGAATGGGACGGCCTTGCCCCGGTGGAGCCGCTGCCCGCCGAAACCGTTGACCCCGGCGAGGGCTTTACCGAGGACGGCAACCTTGTGACCCGTGACCTGCTCTACGATAAGGCCACCAACAAGCAGTTCATCACGGTGCAGACCAGCGGCGGCAACACCTTTTACATCGTCATTGACTATGACAAGCCCACCGATGAGGACGGCGAGCAGTATCACACCTACTTTTTGAACATGGTGGACGAGGCTGACCTGCTGGCGGCGATGCAGGCGGCGGGCGGTGAGCTGCCGGAGTGTTCCTGTGCCGATAAATGCGCCGTTGGTGCTATCAACACGGATTGCACCGTCTGCGCCGTGAACATGAGCGAGTGCCAGGGCAAGGCTCCCGAGCCTGCGCCTGTGGTAGAGCCGGAGCCTGACCCCGAGCCGGAGCAGCCCAAGGCCACGGGCAGCGGCGGTATGCTTCTGCTGGCGCTGGCCGTGGTGGTCATTGGCGGCGGCGCTGGCTGGTACTTCAAAATCTACCGTCCCAAGAAGCAGCGGGCCGCTGAGTCCGAGGCGGACTACGGCGGCGAATATGACGGCGCGGAGGACTATGACGAAACCGATCCCGAGGATGACGGGCCGCCGTGGGACGAGGACGGTGAAGAATGAGGTTTACCAACAGCCCCTATGAGGACTTTATGAAAGAAAAAAGCTACTTCAAGGGCGTCCCGCCCAACCTGCCGCCCAAAGGCTCCCGCTGCGACGGCTGCCCCTACTGGCACGGGATCGGCTGCGTGTTCTGCTACCGGGAACAGCTCAAGCCCAAGACGGGAGAGAAAAATGAGCCGTGAATTGACCCGGCAGGAAAAGGCGGCGATCCGCAAGCTGGTGACAAAGTGGTGCGCCAACTACGATAAAGACTATGGCTGCTTGCTGCTGGACTGTCCCTGCTATATGCTGGGCAAATGCTGGACGGGTGCGTATTGCCGGTATTTCCGCTCTGCGGTGCTGCCCCTTGATCCTGTGCTGGAAAGATCGCTGACCGTGGAGCGTATCACGGAAACCCGGCCTTGCCCGGTGTGCGGCAGGGCCTTTCTCCCGGACGGGCGGCAGCGGTACTGCTCCCCGGCCTGTGCCGGGGCTGCAAGGCGGCAGAAGCAGCGCGGCTATATGCGGAAATACCGGGGTAGGCCGTGAGCATTTAGCCCCGGAAAAATCCGCTGATTGCAGGGTTTTCTGGGGCCGCTTCATGGGCGGGGCGTATGATTTCATAGCCCCGCCCGGTTTTGCAGAAATATTGCTAACATTTTGGAAAGGAGGACGTATGGACAAAAACCAAGGCTATGAGATCATAAAGGCCGTCATGCTGGAAAATGGCAGGGGCTTTGCGCTGGGGCATCATCCTACCGCTCCCTCGCCCTATGTCACATGGGCTTGCTATGACGACAAGGACGGCCAGCGGCAGTATGAATGGGGGCATTACGGCAGCGACCGTGCCGCTCTGGAACAGGACTTTGCGGCGCGAGTGCAGGAATACCAGCGCCTTTACAACGTCGATGTCAGGCAGGTCGAGGCTCCCGGCCTTTACAAGTATTACTCTACCCAGCGCCCTGTGGACATTGGGACATTCCCCAAGCCGCCCCGTAACGCCCCGGATGAGATCGTCAACTACGATCAGCGCGTCCCGGTTGAAAATGGATCATTTCTGGCGTGGGGGCATTTGACCTACACGCGGCCATTGACGAAACGGCAGGCGTCTGACTATGAGCTGCGGCCTGCGCCTGACAATCCCGACAGGCCCCGTTCGATCCGGGAACAGATGAAAACCGCCGCAAAGCAGGCCGAGGCTGACCGGGGCCAAGCTGCCCCAAAGAAAAATGCCCCTGACCGGGGCGACAGATAGGAGGACATTTATGGATCAGGAACGCAATCCCAACAAGAACGCCGAGCTTTCTATGGAGCAGAACTATAATCAGATTGACGGCATCATCAACAATCTGCCTGTGCCGCCCCCGGAGGATAAGCCACTGGACAAGGTACGGGAACATCCGCCCAAGCGCCGCAGCCGGGAGCGTGAGGAGCGTTGACAAAGAAGCGCGTCCGCAGCGTCCCCATCTATGTGTGGGTACGGCCTGACGAGCTGGAGGTCATTCGGGAGCGCATGGCCGAGGCGGGCATCCGCAACATGAGCGCCTATATCCGAAAAATGGCGCTGGGCGGCTATGTGCTCCACGTTGACCTTGAACCCGTCAAGGAGCTTGTGTCGCTCCAGCGGCGCTGTGCAAACAATCTCAATCAGGCGGCCATCCATGCCAACAGCTATGGCGGCTTGTACCCGGACGAGCTGAAGCGTCTGCAAAAGGACTATGCCGATCTGTGGGGGCCGCTGTCTGATCTGCTGGCCCAGCTCTCCGCCATTGTAACGATGTGACACAGGGGGAACGGCCTCGCGCCGTTCCCCGGCAGTCCCTGCTTCTGGTCACGATGACCAGAAGTAAGGACAACCGGGACATCCTTGAGTGCCGATTTTTTCAGAGTTATAATAGACATATACAGGAAAAAGGAGGAACCCCCTATGCGGATCATATTCAAAATCCTTGCCGCTCCCTTTGTGCTGGTGCTGACCCTGCTTGTGGCCGTGCTCTCGTTCCTGCTGAGTCTTTCCGCTGGTTTGCTCTCCATCCTCGCATCGGTGCTGGGGCTGCTGAGTGTCCTGATGCTGTTTGTGGAGAAAGACATTTCCACGGGGATCGCGGGGCTTCTGATGGCGTTTGCTATTTCGCCCTTTGGCCTGCCTGCGCTGGCCGGATGGCTGCTTGCCAAGCTGGACGAGCTGAACGGCTCTCTGAGGGGCTTCATCACGGGCTGAGTTCTGGTCACGGTGGCCAGAAGATGCAAAAAACGGCGGCTGATCCCATCCGCCGTTTGTCGTATGGAAAGGAGGGATGCCTACGGCCACAACCTACCTCAAATCCCACAAGCGGGCCGATAAGCGGACGGCCCTGCAAAGCCTGAAAGACCGCTTTGACTATGGCTTGAACCCGGAAAAGCTGGGGGCCGTTTCCTCCTACCTCTGCGATCCAGCCACGGCACACGCCGAGTTCATGCTGGTCAAAAATCAGTATCAGGGGGAAACTGACCGCAGGGCCGGACACGGGGCGCTGTGCTACCAGATCCGGCAGGCGTTCCCTCACGGCGAGGTGACAGCGGAGGAGGCCAACCGCATCGGCTATGAAACGGCGATGCGCTGGACAAAGGGCAAGTATCAATTCTTTGTCTGTACCCATATAGACAAGGAGCACATTCATAATCACATTTACTACAATTCCACCGCCTATGACCGCTCCCGGAAGTTCCGAAACTTCATCGGCTCCTCGTTCGCCCTGCGGCGGCTGTCTGACCGGGTATGTCTGGAGCACGATCTATCCGTGATTGTAAATCCCAAGCTCCACAGCAAGGGGCGGTATCTGCACTACGGTCAATGGCTGAGGGACAATCAAAAGCTCTCACAAAAAGAACAGATCCGCCTTGCCATTGACACAGCCCTGACGGAGCGCCCCAAGGACTTTGCAGACTTTCTCCGGCGCATGGAAACGGCGGGCATACAGGTCAAGCACGGGCGCGGCGGCGTGATCTCATTCCTTGTGCCAGGGCAACAGCGGGCGGCCCGTTTCCGGGCGGCCACGCTGGGGGACGGCTACGGCCCCGAGGACGTGCAGGCCGTCATTGACGGCAAGGCTCCCACGCGAAAGGCCACGGCACGGAGAGCGCCCGCGCCCCGCCGTGTCAATCTGCTGATCGATATTCAGGAGAGGATGCGTCAGGGTAAAGGCCCTGCCTATGAACGCTGGGCCAAGGTGTATAACCTTAAACAGATGGCGGCTGCGCTGCAATATCTGAAAGAGCACCAGCTATTTGAATATGACGATCTGGCCGCAAAGACCGATGCCGCTACGGAGCGGTTTCACACGCTGGCCGGGGACATTCAACAAACCGAGGCCGAGCTTTCCCGTGTGTCTGATCTGATGGCCGCCGTAGTGCAGTACGCAAAGACCCGCCCCGCGTTCGATGGGTACAAGGCCGCCAAGTACAGCCGGAAATACCTTGCCGAGCATGAGGCGGGGCTGGCAGACTACCGGGCGGCCAAGGCAACGATGGCCGAGCTGTTGGGCGGCGAGAAGCTCCCCAAAATGGACGTACTAAAAGAAAAACGCCGCCAACTGGCAGCGCGGAAAAAAGCTCTTTATCTGGAATACCGCAAGGCCCAGCAGGATATGCGGGAGCTGGTGGCGGTCAAGGGCAGCGTGGATCATCTGCGCGGGCTGACGGACAACCAGCGCAATAAGGAGCAGGCCCGTTAGGGACGGCGACGCAGACAACATTTCTTCTGGTCACGGTGTCCAGAAGTCCAGCGGGTTTGGGGGCACCCCAACAAGCATTTCCGCAGCGCGGAAATTGCAAGTGTCAATACACTTGCCTTGCTTGCCGTTTCGTGCGCTTCCGCTACATGGCGCAAAAAAACGGAGGTCACGCTTTCTTACGCATCCTCCGTTTCTCTGGCTTTCTTAATACCCTCGGCTGTGGCTTCTATCACGACAAGCTCTTTTTCATTCATAGAATTTAGGAGCACATCAATGTGCTTTCTGCAAGAGCTTGACCTTGCCCCTCCGTCCGCATGAATAAACTGGTCAACTGAAACGTCAAACATGGTAATGAGTTTAACAAAAAGGTCGAAGCTGGGATATTGACCTTTGTTCTCAATATTCATAATGGTACGGGAGTCACGGTCTACTAATTCCGCAACATAGGCTTGTGTCCAGCCCTTTTCTTCTCTGGCTCTTTTGAGAGCTGCCCCGAGGCCGTGAAAGTCAAACCTTCTTTCATCTTGGTTCATTCTCATATCACCCTATATCATTCTACATTTCGTGTTAGATTATGGGAATGTAATGAAGTTTTACATTAGGTTGTATTTTATTTCCCGCTTCTCCCCAAATGTTGATTGTGGCGAGGCACTTGACAAAACCGCTCTTTCTGACTATACTGTATATGTATAAGGAAGTACAGTTGGGGGGGATTGCATGCACATAGTAATATCAAATACTTCAGATTTGCCGATTTATGCACAGATAAAGGAGCAAGTCAAAGAACAAATTTTATCGGGGGAGCTTGTTGAAAATGAAACGCTCCCATCTCTTCGGCAACTGGCAAAGGACTTAAAGATAAGTGTGCTCACGACTACACGAGCCTACAACGAATTGGAGGAAGAAGGCTTTATTACAAGTCGTCAAGGTAAAGGCTTCTTTGTAATGTCAAGTGGTTCAAATCTCATTCGTGAACAGCTAATACAAGAGGTAGAAAAAAATCTTAACGGTGCAATTTTGGCGGCTGAACGAGCTTCTATGACCGATGAAGAACTTATTAAGCTCCTACGGCTTTTATTGGAGGTAAACCATGAGTGAACAATGTTTAGAGTTAAAAAATGTATGCAAAAGTTTTCGTGATTTTACGCTGAATAATATTAGCTTCACATTGCCACAAGGGTATATTATGGGGCTTGTCGGCCCGAATGGAGCAGGAAAAACGACAACAATTCAGCTTATTCTCAATATGCTTGAAAAAGATGCTGGCAAGATTTTGGTCTTTGGTAAAGATAATGTGGTTAGTGAAAAAGAGATAAAGCAGGATATTGGTATTGTTTTTGATAGCATATTTTATGTGGATAGCTGGACAGTAAAAGATACAGAAAAAGCAGTATCTATTTTTTACAATAACTGGCGAAATGATATTTTTAACGATATGGTTAAACGCTTTGACTTACCGCTAAATAAAAAGGTTGGCGAGTTATCGCGCGGTATGCAAATGAAGCTAATGCTTGCGTGTGCGTTTTCGCATGATGCCAAGTTGCTAATACTCGATGAGCCTACAAGTGGACTTGATCCCCTTACTCGAGATGAGTTTTTGGAAATTCTGCAAGATTATATCAGAGATGGTCAAAGAAGTGTGCTATTCTCAACACACATTACCACCGATTTGGAGCGCGTAGCTGACTATATTACCCTTATCAATCGAGGCAATATGATTTTTACAGGTAGTATGGAAGATTTGTTAAGCAGTTACCGCCTCATTAAAGGGAAACCTTGCGATCTTACAGCCGATCTTGAAGAAAATATTTTAGGATTACGCAAAACAGCTATGGGGTTTGAAGGTCTTATAACTGCAAATGTGGCAGCCCAATACAAACATTGCGTTCTTGATACCGCAACTATTGATGACATTATTATCTGCATTGGCAAGGGAGGTGCAAAGGCATGACGGGGGTTGTGAGAATTACAAAGCTGGATTTTTTTATAATGAAATCACAAGCAATTTCATATTTTTCGTTGGTTGCGGTGATTTTAATGTTCGGACTTATAGGTTCACCCATTACTGTGTTATGTATTACAGGTGCATGGTTTATCGCATTGATGGCTACTAACATTTTTGCCATACAGGAAAAAAATCATCTTGACCGTTTATATGGTTCTGTTTGCGTGAGTTTGAATGAGGTCGTTCTTGGACGATACACCTTTGTGTTCCTGAATTACCTCGCCGGTATGGTTGCAATTATTATCCTGTATCTCGGCTTCGTGATGTGTGGAAAAGCTATCTTCAATGTGCCCGATATGATGCTTGGATCGGGATTGTCGTTTTTAGTTTTCTCTACAATAATTGGAATACAAATGCCGTTATTTTTCAAAATGGGGTACACCAAAGCAAAGTTATGGTCTCTAATTCCTTTTGCGGTTGTAATGTTATTGGTGGTATTACCCTCTTTTGTATCTGCATTATCTGGTGTTCTTGACTTTGCACAATCGCATAAGGAACTTTTTGCATTTGCCTGCATATTAACAAGTTGTATTATTCAATTTGTTTCATATCACATTGCTGTTATTTTCTATCGTAAACAAAGATAGAAGATGGTAGTGCCAGCTGAAAAGGAGGTCAATTTATGTTTTTTAGAAAATGCAAGAAATGTGGTGGCAAATTGGTTTTAGTTGACGCCAATATTGAGGTTGATATTGGTTGCAAAACACAAAAAGTCAAAAATGTTCCTGCAAAACAATGTACGGAATGCAGGAATCTTGTTGTGGATGAGTATGTTATAGAACGAATAAAGCAGTATGCTCGTGATTATCCCGCAGATATTCTTGACTTTGCAGAATGCGAGAATGAAGAAGGTGTTGCGGCATCTTCCATTTTATAATAGTGGGTAATGCATGATTAAAAATAATTGGATCTTATGCCCGATATGTGGCAATAAAACAAGGGTGAAGATCAGAGAAAACACCATACTTGAAAAATTCCCTCTGTACTGTCCGAAGTGCAGGCGGGAAACCATTATCAATGTGAAACAATTTCAGACAACAGTTATCAAAGAGCCAGACGCATAGACGCAGAGCCGATGACCCGTCGCCAATAGGCGCACGGATTATCGGCTCTTTTCTTTTGATAGCAACTGCGCTGGTATCATAACAAGACCGTTGCAATCGGCCTTGCGGCGCAGAACGGCGGTTTTGAAATATTGTATTTCAGGCCGCCGTTTTCCTTTTGAAAAAATGGATTTACGGAGGGTGTGTTAAAGTCGCCCTTTTTTAAGGATACGGCGGTATCCGAGGAGGTATCGCCGTGTCCATTTTTCTTTTTCATAGCGTTTATGATCTGCACCAGCTAAAAAAAGCATAGCACCTCCATCGGAGCAGTCCGGCTTTGAAAGTGAAATTAAACATCATGTAACAGGATATTTAGTTGCTTGCGTCCGTATAGCGTCATGCTGTGCGGGCGTTTTTATATGCCCCCGCTTCTGGTCACGGTGGCCAGAGGCTCCAAGGTGCCGCGGGCCGCCTGTTCTCCATTTCAATCCGCACTCACCAACCACCTTTTGAAATGGAGGACAATTATGACGACTATCAACCTGAAACGGTATTACCCCTATATGACCGAAAATGTGATGCTGGAAGTTTCGGACGAGATCGCCGCCGCCCTCTCGATGGGAGGCCGTCTGTGCGACAGCTACAAGCGGCAGAAGCGCAGAAATGGCGAGTGCTCGCTGGACACCGATCCCGGCTTTGAGGCCGACGTGCTCCGCCAGCCCATGACCCCGGACGAGCACATTGAGGCACGGGAAACCACCTTTGCCCTCTATGACGCGCTGGCCCAGCTCCCGCCTACGCAGGCTCGGCGTGTGTACCTGCATTATCTTCTTGGCATGAGCAAGGCCGAGATCGCGGCAGCCGAGGGCGTTGGCCGGAGCCGCATCTGCTGCTCCATTGAGTGCGGGCTGGCCTCTATGAAAAATATTTTGAAAAAATCTCTGTAAGAGGGAGTACATTTGCCCCCGAAACCTCCTGATAGGTGAGAGGAGTTTTCTTCCTCGCCTTGAAAACTGAATAGACAGTATTTCCGATACGAAATCCGCGTGATAGCGACGTAAGGCGCGCCGCCACGACAGCCAGCTCAGGAGGTGATGGACAAGCTGGCCGAGCGATCAACGCAGCCTTTGACCCGGTGTTGGCAAACCGGGCGCGAGGACAGCGCGGAGGATAATGAAACTTGCTCACGCCCTCCCACAGACTTGAGGGGGAGTCCCTGCGGTATGCGCCAGCCCTCCACGGGCAGCGGTACTGTGGGGCTATGCAGCCGAAGCCATCGGCGGTCTGGAATACTCCCCGTGCCGGGGATGCGTGGCAAATACGGCACACAACGATCATACAGGGAGCCGTCAAACCGGGCCTTTCTGTCTTATGACAGCCCAAACCATTCCGGCGCGGCGGCTCCCTCTTTTGTGGATTGAAACGGAAAACAACTGTCCCGCTGCTTCTGGTCATCGTGGCCAGAGGTGGGGCAAGGTCAAAGGACGGCACTTTTGTGCCGTCCTTTCACGTTTCCCCACGGACAACGGGAAACCATCAAATCTATTCACACCGCTGATTGTTATAGGAGGTTTTCAGATGACGGAGGCAAGAGTCGGCTATCACAAGGAAGTCAAAACCGCGTCTTTTCAGGGCAAATCCATCACCGTGGAAAACCTGACCCCGATGCTCTCGCCCAAAGCACGGGACAAGCGCAAGCGTGAAATTGAAAGCTGTCTGTATGAGGTCTTTGTGAAGTATGCGCCGGGACGGGCGCAGATGCACTAATGCGGGACATCCTTGAGATGCGGGGCTGCCAGAGGTATAATATAGGTGTAAGGTTTGGTAGCTCCTACACGGAAAGGAGCACCAAATGATTATTCGTGAAGATGCCATTTATGGCAGACAGTCCGTTGACCGCAAGGACAGTATCAGCATTGAAAGCCAGATTGAGTTCTGCAAGTATGAATTGAGAGGAGGCAATTTCCGCAAGTACACCGACAAGGGCTATTCCGGCAAGAATACCGACAGGCCCAAGTTCCAAGAAATGATGGCCGATATTCGCCGGGGCCTGATCAAGCGCGTAGTGGTCTACAAGCTGGATCGTATCAGCCGTTCCATTCTGGACTTCGCAACCATGATGGAAACTTTTCAGGAATACAATGTTGAGTTCGTATCTTCCACGGAGAAGTTTGACACGTCCACCCCGATGGGGCGGGCCATGCTGAATATCTGCATTGTGTTTGCCCAGCTTGAACGTGAAACTATCCAAAAGCGCGTGACCGATGCCTACTATTCCCGCTGCCAGCACGGTTTTCACATGAGCGGTGCGGCCCCCTACGGCTTCCAACTGGAGCCGACCACCATTGAGGGCATCCGCACAAAAATGATGAAGCCTGACCCGGAAACGGCAGATATTGCAAAGCTGATGTTTGAAATGTACTCCCAGCCCGGAATCTCTTTCGGGGACATCGCCCGCTACTTTGCCGACGAGGGCATCCTGATCTACGGCAAGGAAATGAAACGTGGCTTTATCTCCCAGCTTTTGAGAAACCCCATTTACGCACAGGCCGACCTCGATATGTACGAGTTCTTCAAAAGCCAGGGTACGGTGGTAGTCAATGAAGCTACAGATTTTGCCGGGACAAACGGTTGCTATCTCTATCAGGGCCGGGACGTGCAGGAAAGAAAAAACAAGCACCTGAAAGATCAGATACTTGTTCTGGCTCCCAGCGAGGGGCTGGTATCGTCTGATACATGGCTGCGCTGCCGGAAGAAGCTCATGGCGAACAAGACGTTCCAAGGCGGGCGAAAGGCAAAGAACACATGGCTTGCCGGAAAGGTCAAGTGTGGCCGCTGCGGATACGCGCTTATGAGCGTCGGCAATCCGACAGGCGTTCAGTATCTCCGCTGCTCCAAGCGGGCCGACAGTAAAAGCTGTGACGGCTGCGGGACGCTCCGTACACGGGAATTTGAAAGGTTCCTGTACGGCGAAATGGTCAAGAAGCTGTCCGAGTTCCAGACGCTGACGGCAAAGCGGGAAACGGTCAATCCCAAATTGACCGCGCTGAACATGGAGCTTGCCCGCGTGGAGGAGGAGATTGAAAAACTGCTGAATACTCTGACCGGGGCTAATGCTGTGCTGCTGTCCTATGCCAACAGCAAAATCGAGGAGCTGGACACACACCGCCAAGCCTTGACAAAAGAGATCGCGGCGCTGTCGGCGGAAATCATGTCCCCGGAGCAGATCGAGCGGCTGTCGGTCTACCTCAACCAATGGGAAGAAATTGACTTTGAGGACAGGCGGCAGGTTGCCGACGGCCTGATCTCACAGATCCGCGCAACCGACGAACACGTTTCGATTGAGTGGAAAATTTGACTTTTACTTATCCATCGCACACGGCAAAGGGCTGTGTGCCCTTGTCAAGCGATGTAATCTTTCCTTCACAGTGAAAAAAAACTGCCTGTCATTTTTATGGCAATACCGCATAATTCTAAGTGCCGATACGGCGAGCGAGGTGCGGCAGATGCTAAGCCAAAAGCGCAGATAATACTGGATGTCTTATCGAGCATTTTGGCAACGCAGATGCCGTGCCGCAGCTGCCGGAGCGGTGCTTAAGCCGTCAGGCGGGAATTGTGCGGTGTTGCCTTATGTCCATAAGTAGCTTTCATGTGTATTCAGATTGCTGAAAATGCGTAATACATTAGTAAGACGTCACAAAAATCGAACGCAAATTTTGTAGAGGGTTACGCGCTTAACCTTTGTAAATTTCACATTTATCATGTACCATATAATCATGATGCCACAGAAGAAGGAATGGAAATGACACAGAACAGGATTAGAATTGTAGATGTTGCAGATACGTTAGGTCTTAGTAGCATGGCAAGTAAGGAAAGCAATCCTTCCCTCACAACGATTCATCAGGAAGCAAACTTAAGGGCGAAAACGGCAATTGAATGTCTGGAGGCAATGCGCGATGGAACAGAATATAAGCCACAAATCGTGTTGCCGGTTGATTTAATAAAAGGGGAAAGTACGAGGAAATTATAATGTCAAAGTTTTTGAAATCGTTGTGTAAAATAGCAATTCCTGTCACATTGCAAAGTATGCTGCAGTCATCATTTTCAATTGTTGACCAGATCATGATCGGGCAGTTAGGTGAAACAAATATATCGGCAGTTGGATTATGCGGTAATTTTTCACTGATTTTTTCAGTGATGATTGGTGCAGTAAGCACGGTTGCCGGGATATTAATTGCTCAGTTTATTGGTGCGGAAGAAAGCAAAGAGGCATGGTGCAGTTTTGATGTGAGCCTCATCTGCGGAATTATAATGTCAGTATTGTTCCTGCTTGCAGCTGGAGTTTTTCCGTCGCAGATTCTTGGACTGTATACGAAAGATATGAGTATTGTAAATCGGAATTCCACTGTGCCTGCTTGCAGCATATGTATTCAAGTGGGGAATTGTTGGTGTGTATACATTGCTTACCACGGAGGAATTGTTCAGGCTTGCTGTATCGTTCATTATCTTTAAAAGGCGTAACTGGATCGTTAGTTTATGCTGATTTACTTCTTGCAGGACTTTTACGACGAGATTGCCGACCAGATCTTCAAACTCCGGGAACAGCGAGAGAAATGTACGGTCAATACTGCTGCCAGAGACGCACAGATTGCCCGCATCCATGAGCTGCAGGACTTTCATCAAACAGTCCCCTGCTCGCTTAGAGGCCTTCGGTGAGACCCTGGTGAAACGATGGCTTGAGCGGATCATTGTCTGGGAGGACCATTGCACGGTTGAATTGAAATCCGGACTCAAGGTCGATGTTGAAAGATAAGCATAGACGCACAAATGCCTCACAGCTGGTTTTAAATCCAGCCGTGAGGCATTTTTCAACTATTTATTTCTTTAAGAACTTTGCAATTTCATCAACGAGTTCCGGGTGCCATGAGTCGGAATTTAATACACCTTTATGCCACATCGAAAACTTAGCGCCGGCATCCGTTGTGCCCCAACCATTGCCGTAATGAATAAGCAATCCCATTTTTTCCATGATTTTGTTTAGAGCATTTACGCTTTTAACATCTAGTCCCACATCCTGCAGTTTTTTTACAATTTCTCTTTTGTACAAATCACCCTTGTAATTATAAGGCATAGTTTCACCATCTCAGCACATTATCGAATAATCAAGTTTAATCGTTATCGTTCTGAGCAGATGAAGTTAACTCCATCATCTTTTGTGCGTATATAGCCCAATCCATATTAATTCCTCCTTGTATTTACTGATTCATGCTTAACGCTTTTTTCATAACATCTAATCAACAGCCTAAACCCTCTGACCGTTTTTACAGTAAATATATTTCAATATAAGAAATACGGACTTTCATGAGCTATTGCCTAATCTCAAAAAATCCTGTAAATACGCTACTTTTCGCTATTTATTTCTCTTTTCTAGACATCAAACAGACCGTCTCAACATGGTGTTCGTTGTCCAAACTGATATTCATATCTTCCTCGATAATCGGCAGCCGAAACTTGATGGATTTCAACCACTGGCCATTGGGCTGACGCTCCGGGTAAATCTGAATTTCAGAAATCAGTTCCTCAATCAGCTGCCGTTTCTCTCTGTCATTCATCTTTCCATAGAGTTGATCGAAGTAGATTAGAACCTTGTAGATATTATCGCCGGTCAGCTTTTCTGCCTCAATAGTCTGTTTCTTGGCTCTGGCTGCAATCAGCAGAGATTCCAATTCTTCAATCTTATCATACATCCCATAGAGCCGATCATCAAGGTCTGATTTCCGCCTGCTGTAATGCCGGTCATCCGGGTCAAGAGAGTCGATTTCTTCAATTAGCTTGGATTTGGTGGAATAAGCCTGACGAAGCTGCTTTTCATAGTTGCTGATTTCCTGCTCAATCGCCGTGGTATCGACTTTCATGTTGATCTTTTCCTGCATCATCGCCGCAAATTTGGGATTGCTGACCAGCTTGCAGATTACCTCCGCCACAGCATCGTCCAAAAGCTCTTTCCGAATTTGCTTCTTGTAATCGCATTTATGTCCACGGGTCATAGAGCGATGTTTGCAGCCATAGTAGTAGAAATCCTTGTATTTGCTGCCGTCTGCTTTCCGTTTTACGCACTTATTACCATACATTCCAACACCGCATATGGGACATTTTACAATGCCGGACAACAGGTGTGTGCATTCGTTTTTCCCTTTGTTGACGTGTTCATATCGCTTGGCTTGAGCAGCCAACTTGACCTGTGCTGCCTGCCATACATCCTCTGGGATAATGGCCTCATGCAGGCCATCCACCAACAAAAAGTTTTCTTGTTCTACTAAACGGTACTCGTTTCTGGTTCCGTGCACCTTTTCAGTTTTTCGCCTACCATAGGCAATCTTGCCGCAGTAAACCGGATTTTTCAGAATCATACGGATCAGACGGGCATCAAAAAGAGGATTTTTCCCGTTTTGTCGCTGGACTTTGCTAATTCCATGGTTTTCAAGATATTTTGCGATCCCATTTGCGCCGGAATCGGTTGTAACATACTGCTCATAGATGGTGCGAATCGCCGGAGCTTCCTCCTCGTTGATTTCTAGCTTGCCATCCACCAGTTTATAGCCGTAGGGGGCAAAGCCGCCGTTCCACTTGCCCTCTCTGGCCTTCTGGATACGACCTTCCATGGTTTGGACACGGATGTTTTCACGCTCAATTTCCGCCACTGCCGATAGGACGGAAATCATCAGCTTTCCCGCATCTTTGGAGGAATCAATACCATCCTCCACGCAGATTAGGTTGACGCCAAAATCCTGCATGACCTGTAAGGTGGAAAGGACATCCGCCGCATTTCTGCCAAAGCGGGACAGTTTGAATACCAAAACAAAGGAAACGCCGTCCTTGCCGGTTTTGATGTCCTCCATCATCTGGTTAAATTGTGTACGGCCTTCAATTGATTTACCCGATTTTCCCGCATCCTCATATTCATGAGCGATCTCATAATCATTGAATTCCGCAAAAGCTTTCATGCGGGATTTCTGGGCATCCAGCGAGTAGCCGTCAATCTGCATGGCGGTAGACACTCGTGTATAGGTATAAACTTTTATCTTTTCTTTTGCCATGGTTCTTCCTCGCTTATACTGCTCAACAATTTCTTATGTATTTTCCAAGGGAAGCATTTTTCCCTTGGAAAATTAGTTTGGACATATTTCTCACGATTATTGTATCATGCTGCTTTTGGCGTTTCAATATTTTCTTTGTAAACATTTTTATTTGTGTCGTGGTTTGTGATTTTATCCTCGGGGAACACCGGATCAGGAAAAGCATCCAAGTCCAGCTCCCCAGCATATTTTTCAATCATATCTGCCAGCAAAACGGCAAGGCCGTTCCACTCATCTATCATAGGCATTTATCCTCCGTCTGTCCGGTTTGTGCATGTACTCCGCCAGCACTTCTTTCGGGATACGATCCAGTACAGCCACAGCATCCTCATAATCCCGTTGCAGTTTGGCATCGGCCAGCTGCTTCAAAGTGCTTTCTTTGGTTGCTTTCTCTAGGGATTGCTCCAGCTGAGCGTTCTCCTGTTTCAACTTTTTGTTCTCCACGGTGGTTTCCGTAAATGCCACCTGATACTTCTTCATAGTGCTGTGCATCTGTTCCACCGCAGGGATATACTTATCCAGCAGAGCCGCAATTTCGGCAGCTCTGCTTTTTGCGTTAAAGGCTCCAATACCGGCCAGCAGTTCCTCCAGTTTGGCCTTTTGCTTGGTCAGGCGGGTCATCTCTTTGAACACTCTGGGCGGAATGTGGTCACGTCCGGTCTGGCTGGCGCTTTCCCCACGTTCCAGATCCGGGTATTTGAGTACCATGTGTTCCCAGAACTTGTCCTGCCACTGGGTCAGCTTTTTCTTGTTTCCCACGATCTCCTTGGCACTGAGCCTGCCATCCGCAGTCAGCGGGACAAAAGAAAGGTGCATATGGGGCGTTTTCTCGTCCATATGCACCACAGCAGATATAATTGTTTTGGGGTCTTGGCTTTGCTGGAGAAAGGTCAGCGCCTCTTGAAAATAGGCTCTGATTTCAGATTTCTTCTTTCCCTGAAAGAACTCCGGTGTGGCAGTTACTAGGGCTTCCACGACTCGAATACTGTCTGACCGGGTACGGCAACCGGCTTCTTTGATCTGCCGCTCTGCCTCCGCACGATATTTTCGCTCCGGCTCGATCAGATGGAAATTATACTTGCTCCTGCTGATGTCCACATCGGGATTGCTGGCGTATTTCTCTTTGGTGCGCTCGTTGTGGGCTTCAATGTTCCCAATCTCTGGCCCTTTGTACTTGGCAAAGCGGAGAATGGCGTATTGCGGCTTGCTCATGCTCTGTCCCTCCGTTTCTGCCAGACGATGTCATATCCCAGTACATCGGCCAGCTCCACAACCTCCTTGTAGCGGATGGATTCCCGCTGGAGCTTGGCGGACAGGTTGGAAACACTGTCCGACCAGCCATATTCCTCATGAAGCCGGTCAACTACCTCCTGCATGGTATATCCGGCCCGGACGATCTGTGCCTTAATCTCGTTGCGTACCGTCATCATCAAAAATCCTCCTAAATTTACTTGATAAAAAAGCGAAGCCGGTACGCCCTATGGCATAACCGCTTCGCTGTATGGTGAAAAATCTCCTTGTCACCAAATCCGTTCAGAATGGTCGGTGTGATGTCCTGCCCATAAGCCGCACCTTCCGACTTTTCCGTTCCGTGTGACTTGGCTTGAAACCGTGCATTTTCCCATGATTCCATGCACCCGGTTCACCGGGGCGAGAAGCACGGTATTGTAAAATGATTTCTTCCAACCGTCAAATACTTTTCGATTCTCACTTGCCTTGATTTAGCATGGCGATTTGACCGGTGATTCTGACAGTCATAGCCGCCGAATTGCTATAAAAGGGAGAACAACGGTCAATCAAAGCGTACGTACGTACACGGATCAGCGCCGCCATTCCTCCGGCACATCTTCCGGTACGTACGTACGCATCGAATCACCGGAAAACACTGATATATGATTTCTCACCAGTACCTCAATTCCCAGAAAGCCACGCACCCGCCGTCCGGCGGCATTGGTCACATTGTTGCAATATTCCAGATTATAGCGGCTCTGGCAAGCGATCAGGGCTTCGCTGAAGCTGCGGGGTTTCAGGGCAGGCAGGTTGTTCTCGGTGCAGTAAATCTGGTATGCCTCGTACAGCTCTTTGGAACTGGCGGACATATCGGCTTTCAGGCGAACATATCCGTCAGAATCCAGAAAATCATAGACATTGTTGTTGTCCCGTTTGACTGCTTCCCGGTTTTCTCTGGTGCGGTCACTTTCGGTGAACTTGAAGTTGTTTGCGGCCAGCCGCTGCAATCCCTCAAAAGCCCACAGCAGAATACCCTCCACCTCGGCTTTCATCTTCTCGGCAAGGTCAGGATCATCCACACGGCCAGCCGGTTTTTCTTTCGTGGTCAACACCAGCTGTCGGCGGTAAAAGCCGTCGCTCCGGTCAAACAGGGCCTGCAAATCTCCGTTGGAGAAGGCCAGCAGCCGGGCGCACATCCATCCCTGATAGCTCTGCTTACCCTTGCGCTCCAAATCCATCTTGCCTTGGGCGGTAACAATGGATTTCACATAGTTGGTCTGGCGCAGGGCCTCCATCCGCATATCGTCATCCACACACAGGAGGATGTGCTCCAAATCGGCACGGGCAAATCGGTTCTCGGATATTTTCCCGATACTGCCGTCCTTCATGTTGGAGCCGAACAAAGCTCCCAGCACAGCGCCGATCTGCGACTTGCCCTCGCCGCCGCTGCCTTTAATCACCATCATCCGTTGTCCCTTATTGCTGGGAATCAGGCAATAGCCGATATATTCCTGCAAGGTGGGGATGTCCTCCGGATAGAGCAGGCCATCCAGAAATTGCAGCCAGAGAACAGGTTTTGGGGCATTGGGGTTATAGGCCACGGGGAAGCGGTTGCGGACGATTTTCGGCTTTCCCTCCGCAAAGGCTCCATCCAGAAAAAGCGTCCCATTGGAAAGATGAATCTGATCCGGCTCCGGGGGAAAATCCTCTGCCAGTGCCGCCAGTTTCATCAGCTCCACAATGTTGCTGATTTTGCGGGGAATGTTGCTGACCGCACAGCATTTCAGCTCCTCAAAAATCTCTCCCCGCAAAGGTAGCTCATCGGTCACACGGCCTTCGGGCGTGAAAAAAGCCCCGTTTGTGAAGATGATCTTGTGTGTCTGCAAGAACTCTTCACAAAATAGGGCTTCGTTGATACTTTTTCCATCGAACCAGACGGGCATCCCGTCAAGCTGCGCTTTGTTTTTCATGGGCGTTGTCCTCCTTTTTCAGCCTGTCCAGCCGTTCCTCCAAACCGGCGATCAGGCCATCCTTGTTGAGCATTTCTACGATTTTCACCCGCTGTTCCAGCTCAGCGGCAATGAGCAAATCTGCCAGATACTCCACATAGTCCAGCATCTGGCAGGCTTCCACAAACCGGTCATCCAGAACATCTTCCGGTGTCTTGGGTGCGTACTGCACCTTCCAGCTTTCCAGAAGATGCAGATAATCGCACAATACCCGCAGACAGCGCACTTCCTCCTGCCGGTATGCTTTCAGCAGAGGACGTTCCGGTTTGGGCAGAGCGATTGCTGCCGGTGGTTTGTCCGGGTCAATCCCGAAGTCATAAGCCAGCTTCTGCGCTGCCTCGTAACTGCTCAGGTCAAATAACCTCGCCACAAGGTCGATCACATCACCGGTTACTCCGCAGCCGAAGCAGTAAAAATACCGTTCGTTCAGCTTCATGCTGGGGTGCCGGTCATCGTGAAAGGGACAGCAAGTCATACCGTTTCGACTGACTTGCAGTCCATAGTGTTCAGCGGCTTGTCTTACGGTAACTGCTGCCTTTACAGTCGTAAAAATATCCATCGCGTGTTCCTCCTTCATCTTTGTACAGGTTTCTCCTGTCACCTCAATGTACGGAGAAAAAGGGCATGGCTCAAAAAATCCGTCAGTCTTGCAAGAAAATAAAATACCGCCTCCAAAACTTGCAGAATTGCAAGATAGAAGGCGGCTGGAGTCTCAAAATATGGATTGAGATTATTCCTGTTATGGAATATAATAAAAAGTAAAATTGTAAACAATAAGGGCTGGTTATGAAATATCTTTCTACGTTTGAAATTGCAGAGAAATGGGGGATTTCTCCCCGACGGGTCGGCATCCTCTGCAACCAAGACCGGATTCCCGGCGCACAAAGAGCAGGAAGTCGCTGGATCATCCCGGAGGATGCAGAAAAACCAAACGATGCCCGCATTAAAAGCGGAAAATACAGAAAAGAAACGAGGTGATCTGCCTATGGAACAGGAATATCTCCCTGGTGATACTCCACAGCAAAGATTACAAGATTTGATGAAGGAGTATAAAATTACGCAGGCGGAGCTTGCTTCTAAAATTGGCGTTACGGAAAGTTCCATCAGCCGTTTCCTAAATGGGACAAAGAATAAACTGACTATCGAGCAGATCATCAGTATTGCCCGAATCTTTAATGTATCCTCGGATTTTCTGCTTTGTCTGACCAATGTGCCGGATAAGAAAAATTATGACATCTCTGAGCTTGGTCTTTCTGCCGAAGCAGCACGCAATCTCTATACAGGGCGAGTAAATCCGGAAGTGGTGAGCCGTCTGATAGAAAACCGCCGCTTTGCCCAGCTGACCAGTATGATTGCCTTGTATTTTGATGAAACGATGGCTTCCGGATTTGCCACACAGAATCAAATCCTGCAATCGTTAAGTTCCATGTTGTTAATGACTGGCAAAGAACAGCCGGAAATTCGGAAAGCAACTCAACAAGCGGCACAGGCAGTCTCTCTTAACAAGGTTCCGGTTTTTCAAGCCGATCTGACCAACATTCAAAATCAATTCATGGCGGTTCTTCGGGAGATCAAAAAGGAAATGACTTCCGGGGAGGGGATTTCCCAGAACATGACAAAAGAGCTTACCGAGCAGATGTTCTCAGAACTGACCAAAGGGCAGGATCTTCATCATCCATCGGTTTCCCCGGAGCAGCTTGCCTCCATGGTCGTGCAGCCCATATCCCAGATGGGACTGGCAGAAGATGAATCACTGGTGGAATTACAGCAGGCGCTGCTTCACATGATGGAAAGTATGCAGCCAAAACAAAGTGATGAAAACGATGACCAATGAGCAGCTTTGCACTTTGGCACAGCAAGGGGATACACAGGCGCAGGAGCAGCTGGTGCAGAACAATCTGGGATATATTCGAAAAACTGCAAATGAATTGTACATCAGTGTTGGCCTTGGGAACAGTGAGCTGGGTATCAACCACGATGACCTGATTCAGGAGGGGAGTATCGGCTTGCTTCGGGCAATCGCCCTGTATGATCCTGGCAAAAAAATAAAGTTCCTGACCTATGCGGGGCCTGCCATCCGTAACGCCATGATGGATTTGATCTCGGCTGCTTTTGCGACCTTTGAACAGCGGATGCAGTCTGGCAAAGATGGTATCCCCATGGAGAGAATCAATCTGGATGATTTGCTTCCTGGCGAGGATTCCATGCAGCGTTCCGACTTGATTGCCGACCCCTATGCGTCAGAGCCGGAAAAGATTATGGAGGAAGCGGAAAACCGGAAAGAGCTCTATGAAGGGCTGCGGCGCATATCAGAACGGGAGCGGGTTTATCTGCTGTACCGTTTTGGCTTTGAGGATGACATGGAGCATCCTCTTGTAGGAACAGCTCTGCATTTCCATCTTAGTGAGAGCCGTGCAAGGTCAACTGAAGCATTGGCGCTGGACAATCTCTGGCTGGAGCTGCCGTGGTGGTATTAGTGCGTTGTCGCTGCGGCGAGACGAGGGATGATATACCTTTGCTTCCTTTTCCTGACAGACGGATTTTCCTTTTGGGGCAAATCCCGATTTCGTCCGTAGCCGCACAAAATCCGCCTGTCCTACTGCCGCCGAAAAGTGACTGTCACCCGCTATCTGCCAGCACAGCAGATGGCAAAGCCAGCCCCTTTCCAGCGTCAGCCGGAAGCAAAGGTATAACACACTAGACTTTCCTACGGAAAATCGTGTGCCAACAGGGATGCTGCTCGCCCCTATTGGAAACCCAGAGCCAAGGGGATATTCCCCTTTGGATACCCTATTATTTTTGGCAGCAATGGTATCCACCCTCTCAAAGCTGGGTGGTTTCCACGCTGTCAAAAATGTAAAATCTGAAAAACACTTTCACCATAGGGTCGTGGTTCTCAGATTTTCCTACATGGGATATTGCCTTGTTTTTGCAAATTCCCATGTGTCCGCTATGGCAAAAGCAGAAGAAAGAACGATTTTCGTATGATTTTATATAGAGTATAAGCAGGAGGCTAACATGGAGAAAACCAATATAACAGAAATTATCACGAAATACTTCAAGGCGGTGTGTGACGCATATAGCCTCGGGAATGTCGAATCATCTTATAATGCCCCAATAATGGCTTTATTTACGGATATTGGCTGTGCAGCCCGTGATTTGTCTGGTGAACGCAAAGGACAATCTGGAGAAAATATTGATATCAAGCTTTGGCATACCGAAGAAGAAGTTACAGAAACCGAACCTTTTGCCGGCGTTGAAGTTAAAAAGGTTGGTGGCATTGATAAAAGGGCGCTCTCTCAGATCAAGATTGAAGCTGATAGATATGGCAACGCTATTTTGACTGACAATATTGAATGGCGGTTTTGGCGTGCAGGTGATACAGAGATGTATACCGGTCTGCGAATTATGGAATTGGTTGATGGAAAGCTAGTTCTGAGAGAAGACAATATCGAATTGTTTTTTAGCCTTTTAGAAGATTTTTTGCTCCGTGACCCCACACAAATAAAATCATCTACTAAGCTGGCTGAGTATATGGCAATGCACGCCCGTACAATACGCAGCATTATTTCTGGTATTCTTAAAGATGATGGTACTGGGCAACCGCTCTTGACTGATAATCAAAAGAAGTTGCCTATGTTCATGGAGCTATACGGGTTATATCGCAGGATTAAATCTGACCTTCGTCCCTTAATGAACACTCGTGAGTTTGCAGATATGTATGCCCAGACTATCGTTTATGGGTTATTTATTGCCAGGTATAATGACACAACGCCGGATTCATTTGATAGGTATGAGGCCATCAAATATTTACAAGAAGAATCTGAACTTCTCAAGCAGTTCTTTTTACATATTACAGGAACTGGAAGAAAACATCCCACCCTTGAAAGTGTTATTGATAAGCTATGCTCTTTGTACCGCATTTGTAATATTTCTAATTTGCTGGAAAGAGACGAGAAGAAAGATACGATCATCCACTTTTACGAGGAATTTTTGACTTTTTATGACCCGGCATTAAGAAAATCTCTTGGCGTTTTTTACACACCAGTTCAAGCTGTGCAATACCTGATTTCCTTTGTAGATAAAATTTTGGTCGAAGATTTTGCTATTGAAGGTGGGTTGTCTAATAACGAACAGATTACAGCGAAAGTTCCGTGTGCGCCATACAAGATAACGAAAAACAAGTGGTCAGACGAGATGACGATTTCCGTACCCCGTGTAGCCATTCTAGATCCAGCCTGCGGTACTGGCTCTTTTGGTGCGGAAATTATCAAATACATTAAAAACACATATTTTTCTGGTGCTCGGTCAGTATTTTACGAAAACTATATTCAGCAAGAGAACGGCTTGCTTTCCCGCTTAATTGGGTTTGAGATTATGATGACGAGCTATGTTGTTGCACACTTGAAGATTCGCCGTACCATTGATGAAACACTTGGTCATTTGCCGACAACTCAGCTTCCCACAAACATTTTTTTGACCAACACTCTGACACCGCCCATGTCCGATTTGGAACGTGGAGAACAATTGACCTTGTTTGATTTTTCGGCTGCCATAACAGAGGAAGCCTATAATGCTGATACATGGAAAACACGCCGCCCAATTAAGGTAATTATTGGCAATCCCCCATATTTGGCAGCATCTACAAACCCGTACGACATTTCAGCATACAAGACCGAAACGGATGGAGTAACCGACTTCGGTGAAAAGAAACACTGGCTGAATGATGACTACGTAAAATTCTTCCGTTTTTCCGAACAGATCATTGATAAGAATAAAGAAGGTGTCCTCGCCTTTGTATCTAATAATGGATATCTAGATAATCCGACCTTTAGAGGTATGCGTGGTAGCCTTCTGCGAACCTTTGATAAAATTTATATTGTGAATCTTCACGGTAGTGCCAACAAAAAGGAAACTGCTCCAGATGGAAGCAAGGATGAAAACATCTTTGACATTATGCAGGGGGTTTCTTTGTTTATTGGTGTCAAGAAAACTAAAAAAACCGATTGGGCAAAGGTGTACTACACGGATATTTGGGGAACTCGAGAAGCAAAATTTGAAGCCTTGTCCAAGGGCAACCTGGTTTTCTCTCAGTTGAAGCTAGATCAAAAGATGGCGTATTTTATCCCGTTTGGAAGTAATGATAAGGAAGCCTATGATAAAGGTGTTAGCGTAGCCGAACTGTTCCCAGTAAATGTGACAGGGATTGTCTCTGGTAATGACGGAGCATCCATTGCTCCTACAAAAGCTGAATTGATTAGGAGAATGGACATTGTTAAGAATGCCACAGAGGAAAAAGATATTTTCGATTTATGGGGCAGATTTAGCCGTGGACAAACAGCTGAGAAAATCCAAAATGATGTATTGTCCGGAGGCACTATAACTCCGATTTCATTTCGTCCGTTTGATTCTCGTTGGACATATTATTCTGGGAATTCTTGTGGATGGGTTCTTTGGCCCCGAGAAAAGAACACGATGGGACATTTGCTGGCAGAACCAAATTGCCCGATTGGAGCGAATATCGGTTTGGTCTTTTGCAAAACTTCCAGAAGTTTCTTTTCCCCGTTTATATCACAAAATATTATTGCCCATCGGCTGTTCTCAGCTATGTGCGAGATTACCTATATTGCCCCACTTTATCTCCGCTCTGAATCTGGACTGACTGGCGAAAGCTGGACTGGCAATTTAAACGACGAAGCATTCAATAAATTAACGCAATATCTGTCTGAAAAGCCGGAGCCAATAGAGATATTTGATTATGTGTATGGTATCTTACATGACCCTGTATATTGTGAGAAATACGAACAGTATCTTTGCAGGGATTTTCCTCGTGTCCCAATCATCAACACACCGGAGAAAGAACGAGACGAAGGGGAATTTTATGTTAGCGAAGAACTATATCGAGAGTATGTTTCTGCGGGTGAGCGATTGAGAAAGCTGCATCTAATGCAAATTAAAGCCCCAGCAGAACTAGCTCTTGAACCCAATACCCCTGATGATATGGAAATCGGAGCCATCAAATATAAAAATGGAGTGCTCCAGTTAAATGCCAATAAACGTATCACCGGCATTTCTCAAGAAGTATGGAAATATCAAATTGGTGGGCATCAAGTGTTGGACAAGTGGTTCAAGGAACATAAGGGTGAAGCACTTACGATTGATTCCTTTACTCACATCGAAAATATTGTGGGTGCTCTCGATGAGACGATTCGCATAAGAGAACATCTGAAAGGTCTGCACAAATAAGTATTAGAAAAAGAGGAAATCATGGATAAAATAATTAAAATTCCAGTAGATGCTGGAAAGGTTACAATTTCAGAAGATACAAAATCCATACTCAGAAACTTGTTTTCTGGATGTAGAGTGAATTTCCTGTTTGGCGCCGGATTCTCTGCAAATCTGTTAGGAACTTTGAGCAATAATGAGGTGATTTTTGAAGCGCTGCAAAAATACCAAGCGAAAAATGAGGATGAAAGGAAAAAAGTTACGATATTATCCGCTTTTTTGTATTGGTCGTTTTTCGTTAGATGTATTGAACCGATTTCTAAGATATCGACATATGATTCCTCATTTGATCCATATAAAAATTTCGGAGATATTGTATACCGAATTTTTTCTGAAAGAGGCAATCCGGCGTTAGATAGGCAGTTTAGCATTTTTACAACCAATTATGATCCAATAATCGAGCTGATTTTTGACCATTCAAATTGCATATGCAATGATGGTTTTGAGGGGAGAATCGAGCCTCGTTTTTCCACTGATAATTATTCGAAAACATATTACAGACAAGCCATATTCTCCAATAGGAAAGCAGAAATTCCTTCGGTGAATCTTTTGAAATTACACGGATCTGTTACTTGGGGCCAAGACATTTTCTGGGGCGGTATTATATATCGGCAGTATCGCGATAAAATAGGGTACTTTACAAATACTTATTCAACGTGGTTCGATACTACTATGGTGTCAACTATTGATGCACATTTCACAGCGAATCGGCCAGATGAAGCTAATAAGCAAATTCAATCTTTATTTGCAAGCAGTATTTTCGACACATTGCTTGCTAAAGAAGATGACTACGGCAAATTCATTCAAGCGTACAAAATGGCTTTTCTAATTGTGAATCCAACCAAGGAAAAATTTAGTGACACGCTGTTGAACAAGAATTACTATGAGCTTTTACGTATTTTCTCTAATGAATTAGAGAAGGAGAACTCACTTCTGGTGGTCAATGGTTTTTCTTTTAGGGATGAGCATATCCTAGATTTAGTAAAACGCTCAATGGTTAACCCATCGTTGAAAATACTCATTTTTGTATATCAGGCCACCGCAATTGAGGATTTCCAAAAGCTATTCGGTGAAGTGAAAAATAATAACATTACTTATATTGCACTTGATGGAGAAAACCTGTCTTTGAACTATTTCAATCAGATTTTGTCGCATATCCATTCCTAAAAGAAAGAGGTGAATTGGTATGAACGATTTTTATAAAATCGGACAAGTGATTGAAGTACGCGGTCAAAAACTTCGTATACGTGTTTTTGAAAACAAAAACAGCAATATTTTGGTATATCAAGGACACGTTATTAAAAATGTGTCTGTCGGTAGTTTTGTAAAGATTCCAAAAGGATTCAGCAATATCATTGGCCGTATAGAAGGAGAATACATTCAAGAGAATAAGTCTACAGGTGAGAATAACTGCCAACCCCGCTTTTCAAAAGAAAGCGAAACCATTGATCGCATTATCGAAGTAAGCATTATGGGTGTGCTGAATGACGGGCGTTTCCAGAGAGGCTTAATTGACATTCCGCTGGTTTTCTCGGACGCATATATGCTTGCTGATACAGAAGTACAAAAGATTTTTGAGTTTAGCTCTGATTTAACTACTTCTGTGTGCATTGGCTCTATTAACGATTACAAAGAAGAAAAACTTTTTATCTCGGCAAATTCGCTCTTCGCCAGTCATATAGGAATATTCGGGAATACCGGAAGTGGTAAATCAAATACGTTAGCCAAAATATACACTGAGTGCTTTCAACGTTTTAAAGGAATGCCCGGATTTGCTAAAAGTAGATTTCTTCTTATCGATTTTAATGGGGAGTACACCCAAGCCTTCGATGACAGCAAGCGGGTATATCGGCTATCAACAAGAGTTGATACAGGAGATTCAATCCCTATTCATCAATCTTTCTTGGAAGATGTTGAACTCTGGTCAATAATATGTGAGGCAACAGAGAAAACGCAAAAGCCTTTCCTAAGCAAGAGCATTGATCTATACCGTCGGTTGCGCGAGACAGATAATCTTATGGCATATATTCGCGGAATGTTAAGAAATCTGCTTCTCCGATATTATGATGACCCTCAAATGTTTTTGCGGCAATTGACAGGACTTAAGAATATTCTGGCATTGCTATTTGTTGATGCCGAACCTGGAATCAAAATTTTAAATAGCATCCAAGTTCGTGCAAATGGCACAAAATTTTGCCGTGCAGATGATGATGGTGATCACTGGGGAAATACTTCTGATGATTACGAACAACAATTTGTTTCTGTTATTTTGGATTCAGTGTTTTTCCCTAACAATTATAAAAATGAAGATGAATATTTGATATTTGAGTATGCTTTACGGTATAAATACTTAGATTCTTTATGCTCGCAGTATATCAATGAGGAGCACGTTGGTCCACTTATCTCAAGATTTGAAAATCGTGTAAAACGAGTAAAGCGTCTTTTCAAAATATGTGACAATCCTCCCGCTGATTGGCTGGCAATATATTCATTGGTTGATGTTAATGTGGAATTCAAAAAGATTGTTCCCCTAATTATTTGCAAGTATTTCTATGAACGTCAACGGCTAAACTTCAACGGTAGTAGTTTACATATTATCATTGACGAAGCGCATAATGTCTTGTCTACAACATCGGAGCGAGAAAGTCAGACATGGAAAGATTACCGCTTAGAAACTTTTGAAGAAATTATCAAAGAAGGGCGAAAGTTTGGAACGTTTTTAACTATATCAAGTCAGCGTCCATCTGACATATCGGAAACCATTATTTCTCAATTGCATAACTATTTCATTCATCGATTGGTTAACAATGAGGATATACGAGCCATTGGTAAAGCTGTGGCATTCATTGACAACACTTCATATGAAATGATCTCTGTCCTGCCACAAGGAGCGTGTATCTTTACTGGCGTTGCTTCCAATTTTCCTGTTTTGGTGCAGGTTGATTTATTGCCAAAACAACAGCAACCACAAAGTAGCACCATAAATCTTACAGAGTTGTGGAAAGAACCTTAAAACAAAGCCCATCGGTCAGTATTGACCGATGGGCTTTACAAATCTATGCAGTTAATCTGTCAAACGATGCTGGGGTGTTCCGTGAATATATTTCTCCAAGCCTCCGTTCAATACTGCATTTGCATATTCTAGTGGCTGGTTATAGATTAACCAGTCCAATTCGGATCGTTGATACATATTGTCTGCTACCTCATTTTCAACAGCAACCGTATCAATCGAAATCATGCTACCATCAGCAAATTTCAGTTCAACACAGGCTGTATCCAAATTGAACTCACAAGAGATCGCACGCTCCATGTTGTTCACCTCAAATCATCCCAAAGAACTTCAGTGCCTCTGTAATTGCCGCTTCCTTTTCTGGCGGACATTTCGGCTGTTTGGCATTTTCAGACTTTGGCTTATTATAGTTCTCCCGCTCAATAATGCCATACTTCTGTTTGACCTGGGCGATATAGAGGTGGCTGACTTTCAGGCCAGTATGCTCCAGTACATACGCCTTGATTTCCTCATAGGTAGCCTTGCTTTCCGCCGATGTCAAATCCAGTTCGTCCAGATTCAACTCCACCTCGATATGTTGCTTGGTATTAAGTTTGGACAAAAGTACTACCGTCTCCACATGTTCCGTGTGGGGGAACATATCCACGGGCTGGATTTTTAATGCTTTCCATCCGCGGCGGGACAAGTGGGTCAAATCACGGGCAAGAGTTTCGGGGTTGCAGCTGACGTAAACCACGCGTTTGGGTTTCATGGCAGCCACTGCATCAATGCAGGCGGGGGTGCTACCCTCCCGCGGGGGGTCCAGGAATACAACATCGGGGTGCGGCAAGCCAGAGTTGGGCTGTGCCGCAGCGCGCATCCAATCGGTTGCATCGGCACAGATGAACCGCGCGTTGTTGATCTTATTGGCTGCGGCGTTGGCGCAGGCATTGCGCACCGCGTCCGGGTTGCGCTCCACGCCAATGACCTGCTTTGCCCTGCCCGCCGCACACAGGCCGATGGTGCCAATGCCGCAGTAGGCATCGATCACTGTTTCTTTGCCGGTCAGGGCAGCGAACTCAATGGCCTTGGCGTACAGCACTTCGGTTTGTTCCGGGTTGACCTGGTAAAAGCTGCGGGGCGAAATGGCGAATTGCAGCCCGCACAGCGTATCGGTAATTTTGCCGGGGCCATACAGGGTACGCACATCGCTGCCCAGCACCGCGCTGGTGCGGCGGGGATTGCAGTTCTGCACCACGCTGGTCACCCAAGGGGCCTTTTCCCGCAGGGCTTTCACAAAATTGCGGCTGCCGGGCAGGTTTTCCTGCGCGGTCACCAGCACCACCAGCACCTGACCGCTGGTTTTACCGCGGCGCACCAGCACATGGCGCAGCAGACCGGTGCCGCGATCCTCCTCAAAAGCAGGCCAGCGGCAGGCGCGGGCGGCTTCCAGCACAGCGGCAATGGTCTGGTTAATGACGGTATCCTGCAGCAAGCAGTCCGTATACGGCAGCACGCGGTGGGTGCCCGCTGCATAAATGCCGCATGTCAGTCGTCCACGCGGCCCGGTGGCAAAGGTGGCGATGGCCTTGTTACGGTAATGCCAAGGTTCTGCCTGCCCCAGCACGGGGGATACCGGGGCAAACCGCCCCAGCAGGCGTTGTTCCAACTGCTGCTTATGCTTGAGCTGGTCGGGGTAGGGCTGGTTCAGCAGCGGGCAGCCGCCGCATTTCAATTTATAATTGGTGCAGGTTACAGGCATGGTGTTTGACCTTCTTCCCTTTCAGGGTTTTCAACATTTCTTTGGGTGTGCTATAATATAGTTTATACAGGGGGATCGGCGGTTCCGGGTATGAGCACCCCGGTGCACCAACTTTCCCCGCAGCAAAAGCTTTTTTCTCAAAACGGAGGCATAACGATTATGAACGTACTTCTTATCAACGGCAGCCCGCACGCACATGGCTGTACAGACGCTGCTTTGCAGGAGATTGCCAAGGCTTTGAACGCTGACGGCATCGAAACCACCATCTACCACATTGGCGCTGTCCCGGTGGGCGGCTGTGTGGGCTGCGGCGGCTGCGCCAAAGCCGGACACTGCGTATTCGGCGGGCCAGTCGTTGATGTTCTGCCGCTGGTGGAAAAGGCCGACGGCATTGTGTTTGGTGCTCCGGTACATTATTCCACCGCCGCTGCCAGCATGCTGGGCTTCATGCACCGGCTGGGCTACAGCGCAGGCCGCCTGTTGGCACAAAAGCCCGCCGCTATTGTTACCAGCGCCCGCCGCGCCGGCACCACCAGCGCACTGGAAGCCCTGGAAAAGGTTCCCCAGTTCTGCCAGATGCCGCTGATCAGCTCCACCTACTGGCCGATGGTACACGGCAGTAACGCCGAACAGGCCGCCCTGGACGAAGAGGGCATGCAGATCATGCGCAACCTGGGCCACAACATGGCCTGGATCTTGAAGTGCATTGCCGCAGGCAAAGCCGCAGGGATTGAGCCGCCCAAGGCAGAAAATACCATCCGCACCAATTTCATCCGCTGATTTTGTAGTGGCAGTAGGGCGGGGTGCCCTTACCCCACCACAGCCTCGTCCTGTTGCGTATTACAAAACTTGTGCCGAACCCCATTTATAGGGGCTTTGCCAGATATTTCACCCCGGAACACGGCATACTTCCCCTTTACAAGCCAACCTTTCCCACCCGCAGCAGCCCGCAAAAGGCTGCTGCTTTTTATTCTGCCGTTTCCGGCGTGTGACCGGTGGGGTACACGTTTTGCAGCAGCGCCACGATCTGGTCATAGCTGGCAGAGCGGGATGCTGCCGATACATGCAGCGTAACGCCGCAGTCATAGTTCACTTCGGCCAGGATCATCTGGTAAGTGCCGCAGTCATACCGGACGGACTCGGTTTCTGCATCGGGGATGGTCAAATCAAAGTCATACCGCACGGTCTGGGCTTCCTCGTTCAATTCCGCGGCGGATTCTTCCAAAAAGTCCGTGTAAACATCCGATACCTGCAGCAGTACTGCCGTATAGCTCAGCTTGTTGCCAGTGGTAATGCCAATGGTATCCTCCTGCGACATGCTGGGTTCGTTCCAGATATTGGCATCATAGGTTACACTGATGCCGTTTTCGCCGTCATAGGTCTGGTAGTCCTCGCCTTCCTCTTTGGTAAAGCTGTCACCACCGTACAGGTACAGCATCACATCGTTAAAGCTGCACCCGCTCAGGGGCAGGGCCAGTATTGCGGCAGCTGCCACAGCAGCAATTATTTTTTTGTATTGTTTCACAGTTATCATCCTCATGTCATAAAAGGAAGCCGATCACAGCCGCCCCGGCGCCAAAGGCCAGGCCAGCCAGTACGTCGCTGGGGTAATGCACCCCTGTCAGCACGCGGGTCACAGCCACAACCGCCGCCAGCAGGCAGGCGGCCACGCCAAGCGGCACCCACACGGTAAACGCCGCCGCCACAATGGCTGCGGCGGAAAAGCAGTGGCGGCTGGGCATGCTTTGGCCTTTGGTATCCTTGGGGAACAGCGGCGTAAAGTTCAATGCCTCATACGGGCGCGGGCGGTTAATGGCCGCGCGCAGCAGCGTGCCCAAAACGTACACCGCCGCCGGGACCGCCAGCACGCGCCAGAACTGGCCGCTGCGCTGCCAGAGCGTAACGGCCAACACCGCGCCATACACCAGATATACTCCCAGCACGCTGATCTTTTGTGCATATCCCAGCGCCCGCAGCGCCGCCGGGCGGGCACGGAACCAATCAAAAATTGCCTGATAGCGTTGTGCCGTCATTCTTTGCCCCCTTGTGTGCTGCGTCCAAAATCTTTATAATAGAAGCATACCATCCGCACCCGCCCTTGTCAAACACAGGGCCATGCGTTTTTTCAGGAGGGAATCCCTTGTTTGGTTTTGCTAATTTTCTGCTGTTGGCGCTCTTTGCCGCAGCGGTTTTTGACCTAATTTTTGCCCTTGCCAGGGGCGGCGGGCTGCGCGGGGCGTTGCACGGCCTGTGGAACACGCCGCACCTGTTATTTGGGCAGCAGCTGGCCGAATGGCGACTGCAGCTTGGCCGTATTCTGTTTGCCGCCGGGCTGGCCGCGTATGAGATCAGCGTGGTGTTCTGCAACAGCATGGCGCGCCAGAACTGGGCGTGGGTGCAGGGCGTGATGAGCCCCGTGCTGGAATGGCTCGCGTTCCTGTGCTTTGGTGCCAAGATTTTGTTCGGCACCCGCTACACCTGGCGGGAGCTGCTGGCTGGCGGAGCGCTGTATTTCATTGCCCGCTGGGTCTATTTCAACAGCCAGAACATCTGGTGGATCGGCATTGTGGTGGCGGTGCTTGCCGCCAAGGATGTTTCCCTGCGCCGCCCGCTGCAGGTCTATTTTGCCAGCGGCTGTGCTGCCATGGCGGCGGTGCTGGCACTGCACTTTGCCGGGATCGTTGCCCCGGACCTGACCAGCGAGCGGATGGGCGCTTTGCGCGGTACTTACGGCTACGGCCACCCCAACACATTCGGCGGACTGGTGTTCGGCCTGGTATTGGCCTATGCCCTGCTGCGTGCCCAAAAGGTGCGCTGGGTGGACTGCCTGCTGGTATTTGCCGTCGGCGTGTTTTTGCTGGTGGGGCCCGCCAGCCGCAGCGCTGCGCTGTGCACGCTGGCGCTGGCCGTTGGGCTGGTGTTCTGCCGCCTGCGCACCGGGCACAGTGTACCCCGTTGGTGGCCCGGCACCTGCGCCGGTATGGTGGGGCTTACGGCGGCGGTCAGTTACCTTTTGCCGCTGCTGGTCATCAAGGTGGGACCGTGGAACAATGATATCGGCCCCGCATGGCTGGCAAAGCTGGACTCCCTGCTCACCTGCCGCATCTCGCTGACCTGGATGGCCTACCGCCTGCTGGATGTCAAAATTGCAGGGCAGGTGTTCAACTGGCCCACAGTGGATAACAGCTTTGCTTTTGCACTGTTTCAGTTTGGTCCGGTGGTCGCCGCGCTGCTGGGTATTCTGTTTGCCGCCGCCCTGTTGGGTCACGCCAAACAGGGCCGCCGGGTTGAGGTTTGCTGCCTGTTTGCCATGCTGGCTTACGCCTATATGGAAGTTCAGCCCTTCCACCTGACGACCAACCCCACCGCCCTTCTGCTGTGCGGTGCTGTTTTTGCCCAAACTTCCGCCCGGTGGCAGAAAATCGAATAGACACACCGCGGCATGGGCATACTTCCGTTATAGGAAGGAGTGTTTTCCAACATGTGCAATTCTGTTCTTTCAAAAATCTGCCTGCTGCTGGCCATCATTGGCGGGCTGAACTGGGGCTTTGTGGGCATTTGGAAGCTGGATATCGTTGCCTGGCTGCTGGGCGGCCAGACAAGCTGGGCGGCCCGCACCGTGTATATTCTGGTAGCGGCGGCAGCCATCTGCCTGATTCCCGCATTGTGTAGCCCCAGTAAAAAAGAGGAAGCCTGACACTGTAAAAGCCGGTGTACCGTTTGATTCATCTTACGGTACACCGGCTTTATTTTGTCTGTCTTATTGTTTTGTCTTGCACAGGCGGTCGAATTGCGGCAGCAGTGCAACGGTCACTGTGAAAAGCAAGAACCTCCACCGGGTCAAGTGGCGGTTCTTAGTTTACTAAGCTCTTAGTCCAAAGGCCAATCGCTTACCGCAGTGCCTTTTTCTATTTTAGTGCGTCCATTTGCCGGTGTCAAACCTGTTCCAGCTCAATGGGCACTGCCAGCTTTTTGCGGCGGTTCTTGCGGGATACCGCCAGCACCAGCCCCACGCACAAATACACCATGACCACGCTGGACCCGCCTGCCGAGAAGAACGGCAGCGTGACCCCGATGACCGGCAGCACCTGTAAATTCATGCCCAGGTTGATGATGCACTGCCAGAACAGTGCGGCAAAGATGCCCACGCACAGATAGCGGCCCAAAGCATCCGTGCTTTGCAGCGCTGCCAGCAGAATGCGCACCGAGATGCCCAGCAACAGCAGCAGAACCGTTACCGCCCCCACAAAGCCCATCGCGTTGGCCAGGTAGCTGAAGATAAAATCATTCCAGGAGTTTGGCACAAACACATGCTCGCCCCAAAGGCCGGTTCCGGTCAATCCGCCGGTTCCGATGGCCATAGCCCCCTTGTTCTGCTGGTAAGCGATATCGGCCAGAGCCGGGTTTTCGGGGTCCAGCACGGCAAAAATACGCTTGGCCTGGTAGCCTTTCAGCAGACCCGGGCGTAGTTTCAGCAGCAGGGCTGCACCACCGCCCGTAGCGGCCAGCCCGCCAGCCACCAGCCAGCCGGAAATACCGCCCGCAAACACCATGACCAGCCCAATGCCCAAAAATACCAGCGCCGTGCCGTCATCGCCCTGGATGTGAATGGCCAGCACCGGCAGCAGCACATGCACCGCCAGCGCCAGCAAATTGGCCGGCTTGTTCACCCGGCCGCGCACATGGTTCAGATGCAGGGCCAGGGTCAGTACAAAGCTGATTTTGGCCAGTTCCGCCGGTTGGAAAGTCATGCCGCCCACCCGGTACCAGCTGTAGTTGGAAGTACCGCCGGCATCGTACCCCACCGTTAAAAAGCCCAGGCGGACGTTGTGCAAAAGCAGGGTGGGCAGCACCATACCCCAGGCCAGCACCGCATGCAGCGGCCAGGCACGGGCCAGCGCACGGTAGTCCACCGTAGAAACGATCAGCGCCAACAGAATGCCCAGCGCGCTGGCAATGAACTGTACCGATGCTTTGTTGATGGACCCCAGCTGGTTATGCCCAATGGAAACCAGTGTTACCACGCTGAGCACCGAACACGCCGCGCACAGCGCCAGAAATATTCCGTCGATCTGCCGCAAATAGCGGCGTGTCAGCTGCAGCAATGGCCTGCCACCTTTCACTTTTGTTTTTCTTGTTCCCAGTATAGCACATTGCCCTGTGCAATGGTATTGGTTCCTGCTCGTATTACCGATTATTATACCGCGTTCCTGTGCAATATGCCACGCTTTGCGGCGTTTTATGGCGCGCCACACAAAAATATTTTACAAAGCAGGCTGGATGTTGTATAATAAAGTAGTTTATGCTGACTTAGCCGCTTACTTGTAGGAGGGCCTGCTGTATGGAAGAATATATTACCCATTCGCGGGATGAAACCGTGGCCCTGGGCCGCCGCCTTGCCGCAGAGCTTGCCCCCGGCAGCCTGATTGCCTTTACCGGCGGGCTGGGCGCTGGCAAAACCGCGTTCTGCCAGGGCATTGCAGAGGGCCTTGGCTGCACGGACCCTGTTTCCAGCCCAACCTTTGCCATTGTCAACTACTACCGCGGCCCGCGGCCCTTTGCCCATTTTGATTTGTACCGCATCCATACCGAAGTGGACCTTTCTGCCGCCGGTTTTTATGATTACCTGGATATGGGCGCTGTGGTTGCGGCGGAATGGAGCGAAAACTGCGCCGACCTGCTGGCGCTGGAAAACCCGATTTATATTAACATTGACCGGCTGGATGAAACCACCCGCAAGATTACCATCACCCGGCCTGGGGCTTGACGCCACGCCCTTTTGGAAAGGAAGAACTGACCCCGAATGAACATTCTTGCCATTGATACGGCGGGCAAAACTGCCGCCGTCGCTGTGATGCGCGACGATACTTTATTATATGAGATGGCTTCCAACACCGGGCTGACCCACAGCGAGACTCTGCTGCCCATGGTGGATACCGCCCTGAAAGCCTGCGGCCTGACCCCCGCCCAGCTGGATTTGTACGCCGTGACCAATGGTCCCGGCAGCTTTACCGGGCTGCGCATCGGTCTTGCCGCCGTCAAGGGGCTGGCTTTTGCGGCCAACACCCCCTGCGCCGGGGTTTCCACCATGGCTGCCCTGGCTTACGGCGTGTGCGGGGAAGGCACTGTGATTGGCGCACAGGACGCCCGCCGCGGCCAGGTGTACTGGGCCGGGTTTGACCTTGCCACCCACGCCCGGCTGACCCCGGACGCCGCCGAACCGGTCACTGCGCTGGAAGCTTTTGTAAAAGAGTGCAAAAAGCCTTTGATTTTTGTTGGCGATGGTGCCGCATTGTGCTACAATACATATAAAGACCAGCCCGGCATTCTGCCCTGCCCCCAGCCGCTGCGCGTTTTGCGCGGCGCAGGGGTTGCCCTGGCGGGCAAAGCCATGTGGGATGCGGGCACCTGCGTTTCCCCCGCAGAGCTGCTGCCGGATTATCACCGTTTAAGCCAGGCTGAGCGTGAGCGCGCCGAGCGCGAAGCCGCCCAACAATCCGCCACGAATTGAAAGGATCTTGATTATGGCTGTACAATTTGAAAAACCGATTGCCCTGGGTGCTGACCACGGCGGTTATGAGCTGAAAGAGGCCATCAAACAGCATTTGGAAGAGCGCGGCATTGCTTACTGCGACTTTGGCACCAACAGCACCGCCAGCTGTGACTATCCCGATTATGCCGCCGCCACCTGCGGCGCTGTGACCAATGGCAGCAGCGATTTCGCCATCCTGTGCTGCGGCACGGGTGTGGGCATGTCGATGTGCGCCAACAAAATCAAGGGCATCCGCGCCTGCTGCTGCTCGGAGCCGTTCAGCGCCGAGTACACCCGCCGCCACAACAACGCCAATACCCTGTGCCTGGGCGGCCGCGTTGTGGGCCCCGGCCTTGCCTGCCAGATCGTTGACGCCTTTTTGGACCACGAATTTGAGGGCGGCCGCCACCAGAAGCGCATTGACAAGATGATGGCGCTGGAAACCCTTTAAGGCTCCCCCACTGTTGTACCCCGCCTGGGACCAGGCTTTGCATTGTATCCGATGAATTTTTATCTTGTAAGGAGAATCTGCCATGAGCGTTGTTAAAATTGTAGACCATCCCCTGATCCAGCACAAAATCAGCCTGATGCGTGACCGCAACACCGGCACCAAAGAGTTCCGTGATCTGGTCAGCGAAATTGCCACCCTGCTGTGCTATGAGGCCACCCGCGACCTGCCCACCGAGGAAGTTGAAGTGGAAACCCCGATTGCTCTGGCTCGCACCCATGTGCTGGCTGGCCGCAAGCTGGCCCTGGTTCCCATCCTGCGCGCCGGTCTGGGCATGGTGGACGGCATGCTGACCCTGATCCCCGCTGCAAAGGTCGGCCACATTGGCCTGTACCGCAATGAGGAGACCCTGGAGCCTGTGGAATATTATTGCAAGCTGCCCAAGGATATTGCCGAGCGCGATGTTTTTGTTCTGGATCCCATGCTGGCTACCGGCGGCAGCGCCATTGACGCCATTGGCCAGATCAAAAAGCGCGGTGCCAAGCACATCAAGTTCATTGGCCTGATTGCCGCCCCCGAAGGACTGAAAGCCCTGCACGAAGCACACCCCGATGTTGACATTTATGTTGCCGCACAGGATGAAAAGCTGAACGAGAACGGCTACATCATCCCCGGCCTGGGCGATGCAGGCGACCGCATCTTCGGCACCAAGTAATATTTCCCCATAAAAGTTCATGACCCCCGCAGCGCTGGCTGTGGGGGTCATTTTGTTTTGCGGTAAAACCTGTTATGACGTATAAAGCAGTGTTTCGGAACGGTCAAGACCGTTCCCTACAGATAAGGCAATACCGCATAATTCTAAGTGCCGATACGGCGAGCGAGGTGCGGCA
>OIBY01000019.1_pt1 | contig 88265 bp, 82 predicted proteins | sample 1581201 | NCBI WGS metagenome assembly OIBY01 (sample SAMEA3882540, study PRJEB24775) | human gut metagenome | biome: human-associated habitat; feature: intestine environment; material: feces | place: Netherlands | collected 2009/2010 | reverse complement strand
ATGATAAGGAGCAGGTTTATAAACATGTCCTTGTCCGTTTGGACCAAAAACAATCCCATGATTTTCTTTTTCCCTTTTTCTCATAACCAAATTGTATATTCTATTCAGGCTACTAAGCTCCCATCCTCGAAAACTAGTTCAAAAAAATGGGGAGAGTAGAGCCGTTCACCGTATATTTATTATTTCTTGTTCTTCATCCTCCAGAAGAAGTGCCAAGTACGGAACAATGGTTCACAAAGCGCTTCAGCAGGATAATATCGAACGAAGTGCATATTCCTCCATATCTTCAGGAAATACTTCTTCCTCATACTCTGATGCGTAAACCTAGCATACTTTGTAAAGTGCCTACCGAAGTTACCACCATCCAAAATCTCTGCCAACAGCAACCTCCCACGCTTCTCATCAATTGGCACTATCATCTTATCCTCAGCCAATCCAAGCACCTCATGAAGCACAAACATTACCGCCCCTGCGAACTTCCACAATCCCAAATACTTCAGTTCTCTCTGTACCACATCCAAAGCAGTAGAGGCAGAAGAATCTGTAGTGAAAGCAGAACTGACAGAAGTAATAGAAGAACCTGAAGAACAGGAAACAGAACCCGTATCCCCACTAACACCCCGGCGGTCCCATCCCGCACAATCTGGCGAGACCTTTGATGGTCCGCCATCCTTAGAGCGTAGCGGTTCCGAGCACCGAGTAGGGCGGTTTCCTCCCTCTCCCCTGAGGGTGAGAGGGTCGGGGTAAGAGGTGGAGCCCTCTTTAATGGTAAAGAGGGACGGGGTGATTTTAGAAGAATTTTGATAGACTTTATAAAAGTCGCAAACAACGTAGTAATAGTCAATGATTTGCCTCATTCCAATCCCTTCGTCAAAGAAATGGTGATACAGATGCGTCAGCTGATAAATCACATTAAATGCTGTCGTTGGCACAGCAATATCCCCTGCCCCATCGGGCAGACTCACAATATGCGAGCATTACAAATCCGCATTCCTTCGAAACCATTTCTGCAATCTAGCATGATAGATAGGATTATTCATGGAGCAAGGAAAGAAATGCAACTCTACAGGCACACCATCCAAGGAAGTCTCTAGATGCTGCAGTCTGATATCATCTTCCAGTTCAAACTTCTTTTGAGCATATTCCATAATCCTCTCCATACTAACATCAATCCAAACATCAATATCTCCAGGAGTACGTGAATAAGGATTCGGATACATCAAGGCATTCCCCTGCCCTTTCAGAATGCAGCACCTCAATCCATCCTCCCTGAGCATAGAAAAGAGCTTGCTCGCCACAGCATTCACCTTCATGTTCTACCTGCGAATCTGTTGCGCCTTACCCATCCAAGTCATCAGCAGTTCCCTCCCTATCGGGTTCTGCTTCAACTCCTCAGGATACTCCTTTCCCAGTCTCTCAATACCCTCAAAACAAAGCCCCAGCAGAGCTTGCTTAGAAGCAAAGGAATACAGCTCCTGCCAGTCCATACCAGTAATCACCCTACTCATATTCTCCTTACTTCCAAGGCAATACTTCAGAAAAGCGAAAATTGCAGTTATATCATTCATTCAACTATTAATCTATAATTAAACTATCAATACTACTCCACCTTTTCACATCATAATGATGAATATTTGAAACCAGATCATTTTCCGAGAAGAAAAGTTCAAAATTATCATTTCTGTTCATAAATATTCATATTTTAGAAAAACCTTTAATAAAAAGAATTTAGTTACATGAACTAGTTATACGTTCTATTTCTTCAACTAGCTTCAAATACATCCTTTCCTGAGCCGATTTATCAAGTTCAGAAAGTGTAGTTTTTGGAGCATTAATAGCCTGGAAATCTCCCAATTCCGTCTTTTCAAAAAGACTAGGTTCCACAAGCAGACACAAAATTATTGTATCTTCTCCCTATTGCATTCTTCCATTTTCTCTAGTATTTTTTGCACGATGAAGAGTTCTTTCACACTCTTTCTGCCAGTCTCGCCATTCAGCGAACCCAGGAAGAGTAAAGGTGACAGCAGGAGTACCACAGTGTAGGATATTAATCTATTTTGTAATTTCATGATAAGGGTCGAAGAAGAGAGGATAAATTACACCATACAACCCTTGCATAAAGTATATTCTAGGCGAACGAACACCACTTTCTCTTGAAGCTATTTGCTTCTTATCCGTATATAGTCCAAAATGAAAGATGATTGGCTGTCCTTCAGTTATACCAAGTTCCAATTTATCCAAAGCCGACTTCAAAGGCTTGTGTAAAGCAGAATGCCTACGTAAGCGAAAGCCATCATCCATCAAAAGTTCATCAATGGTTCGACCAGAAATATATTTCATGCAGTCAAAGTACTCAAAGGTATCTTTTTCAGAGAAATTCTGATTAAAACCATATTCTGTATCTCCCATATCAACAAATTCATAGCTGATGCGAATCGGTAACAGACAAGAATTCCTGACGTCATCATTACTGATGACATTCCAAGGTTCTACAGATAAATCATCTCGCAACTGTTCGATGTCATCATCAAAAATCTCTATACTCATGCCGTTACCATACCTTTTCTGCGTTCTACATTCTTGGCATGACGCTCAGCATAATAGCTATACATCGTGTCCAATGACAGAGGATTTACCGAGCGTTCATAAGGTTTCAGCCCCTCGCGTTTCTCACACCAAGGCAATTCAGAGTGAGTCAAGAATATGAGGTAATTCTGTGATTTGCTACCATATTTCAGTACTATTTGTTCCAACAATTGGATTTCATCATCGCCAAGCCCTAATTGCTTAGTCACCTCGCCGAGAGCTTCATCTATAACATCCTCAGTTGTTTCAAAATCTGCTGGTGTAAGATGCTCACACATGTTTCTATTCTTCCACATATTATATATAGTAGGGTAAACCGGACCATTTACCCATGCTTGCGGAACATCTGAAAACAGTTGTCTTTGGCGACCAAAGAACACCATACTCCAAGCTTGCGCATAATAAAGCAACTTTTGGAGTTTCAAAGGGCTAACCGTCATCTGTTTCGTCAACAAAGACAAAGCGATATAGCGTGCAACCTTTTTTATATCGAATATTCTTTCATTCATTATAATCTTCTCCTTTTAAACGTTTAACTCTGCCGCAAAAGTACGCTTTTTTCTCGAAACCACCAAGCAATTAACAAGAAATCTGCAAGTTATCAGCTAATAACCACGAAATCAATCGTAAACTATTAACTGTAAACTATAAACTGCTATTCCCTACCTCAGCAAGCTATAGTAAGGCGGTCCCATCCCGCACAACATGGCGAGGGCTTTGATGCCCCGCCAACCTTAGAGCGTAGCGGTTCTGAGCACCGGAGGGCGGTTACATCCTTCCTTTCTGAGAAGGGAAGGCTTGGTTAGGATGTGGAGCTCCCTTTGGCTAAAGGGAGACGGAGGGATTCGAAAAAATCGTACTTTTATCGCTAAAATGTATGATTATGGCAAACGACAATAATATACAGCCTATGGCTGATGATTCACAGATAGTACTTTACCAACCAGATGAAAGTATTTCTCTTCAAGTAAAAATAGAAGAAGATACGGTATGGCTTACGCAAGCTCAAATGGTGGAACTTTTTGGTTCTAGTAAAGCTAATATTAGTGAGCACATTACTAATATTTATCAGCAAGGAGAATTGGTGCAGTCGGCAACTGTTCGGAAATTCCGAACAGTTAGAAAAGAAGGCAATCGTATGGTTACACGTAATATGGATTACTATAATCTTGATATGATTATATCAGTCGGCTTTCGTGTAAATAGTCATCAAGGTATTCGCTTTCGTCAATGGGCTAACAACGTCTTGAAGGAATATCTTCTTCGTGGATATGCTGTACATCAGCAGATGCTACAAATGGAGCAACGTATTGATAGCAAACTTATGTTGCAGCATGATGAGATGCAACGAATAAAGGATACTCAGGCTAAGCAGCAACAGCAGCTTGATTTCTTTATTCGGACTTCGACCCCTCCTGCAGAGATGGTCTTCTTCGAAGGCGATTTCTACACAGCAAGAGTTGCTTTGGAGAACCTTGTTCGTTCAGCCAATCATCGAGTAATCATCATAGATGGCTATGTTTCATCGCTAACCCTGAGTGTGTTAGATGGTCGTAAACCAGAAGTTTCAGCGACTGTTTATACTGCAGGTGTAGGTCAAGGAATGCAACGTCTCATGGATGAGCATGACCGCCTCTTCCCCGACAATCATATAGATATTAGAAAATGGCGAAACGAGTCCCATGACCGCTGGCTTATCATAGATGACCGCCTCTATCATTGTGGTCATTCATTAAACGCCAATGGCGGTCATAAGATTTCCGCCATAACCCTGATGGGCACCTCTCCAGAGGTAATCCTCTCAAAAGTAGAATAAAAATAATATTCCTCATTCGAGCGACGACAAGTGCAGAGCGATACTGCAATGAGGAACAATTCTGGTGGGCTTAATCTGCAAGCCCCCTCCATGCACTCACTTTCAGCAATATAATTGCAAGCTGATCTCCATAACAGCTTGGCGGTCCCATCCCGCAAAAACCTGGCGAGGGCTTTGATGCCCCGCCAACCTTATAGCGTAGCGGTTCTGAGCACCGGAGGGCGGTTACATCCCTTGCCCTTTTGGAAAGGGCGAGGGCTTGGGAGTGGGTTAAGGACCCCCTCTTCGCAAGAGGGGGACAGGGGAGTCGAAAAATGTTATAGTGCTTAGCTGCTTATTACGAAGCATGCAATGTTGAAAGATTTCGCTTCACCATTCGATATCACCGTAGATCTCTACAAGTAATTGGTCAGAGTTGAAAAAACTCCCCCAAAATTTGGTGGTTTCACAGAAAACCCTTATCTTTGCTGCGAATTAAATATAGAAGTTATGGCACAGTTAACATTACAGATAGATAGTCCATCTTTGTTGGAGCAATTAAAGAATGTCCTCTCTCTTATGAGAGGCGTTAAAATAGTTTCAGACTCCCCAGTTTCAAGGAGTGCTGCTTTGGAAGATGTTCCAAACGCAGAAACTTTGGCAGCAATGAAAGAGGCTGAGAGTGGTCATGATGCGGGAGTAGTTCGAGTAGATAGCTTAGAAAGTTTCATGGCATCAATGGAGGAATAGGGTTTATGAAAGAAATTCGAAAGACCTCGCAGTTCAAGAAAGATTATAAGCGTTTTAAGAATGATAAAGAATTTGTAGAAACGCTTATGGGGATAGTTAAGCTTTTGGCAGAAGGCAATCAGATACCGGAAGAATATAATCCTCATTCTTTGAAAGGCAACTGGAAGAACTATATGGAATGCCATATAGAAAATGATACACTTTTGATTTGCTTTGATAAGAACAATAATGCAATAGAATTAGTTCGTTTAGGTTCGCATTCTGAATTATTTGGTAAAGGACGTAAGCGCTGATCTCCATAACAGTCAGGCGGTCCCATCCCGCACAATATGGCGAAGACCGCTTTGGTCTGCCAACCTTAGAGCGTAGCGGTTCCGAGCACCGGAGGGCGGTTACATCCCTAATCCCTATGGTAGGGATTTAGGGCTTGGGTATAGGGTAAGGACCCCCTCTTCGCAAGAGGGGGACAGGGGAGTCGAAAAGATACAAGACTAAGATAATTATGAATAAAGAAGAAAGAAATACCTTTCGAAAGGAAATGTTAGGTAAGTTAGAAGAACAATGGGCTAAGAATAATCGCCCTGAAGACGATCTCTTCTATTACCACCCTTCTGAAGATAAAATAGTCTTATCTCATTCCCTATTCTGGGTAATGACCCAAAACATAAAAGGTAAGGTAGGAAAGGAAAAGTACTTATTGCTTCTCCGCCAATATCAGGAAGAGATGCTCGAAGCCTGGCTTACGGAATCGTCAGATTTCAAAGACCTCTTGCACTATTGCAATGTCATCTATTATAGTAGAATAATAGCATATGTCTAAAGATAATAACAACTTAACAATATTGTCAGGGCAATCAGTACTCTTGCCTTCTCAAAATGAAATTCAAAGGAGAATATATTCTATTCGTGGCGTGCAGGTGATGCTTGATCGTGACCTCGCCCAGCTCTACCAAGTTGAGACAAAAGTTCTTAATCAGGCAGTAAAGCGTAACATGAAGCGCTTTCCTGATTATTATATGTTTCGTTTGACAGAAGAGGAATGGAATAATTGGAAGTCACAATTTGTGACCTCCAATTATATGAGTGAAGATGAAATTCAGGCTATAAAGATGGGAGTCAGACGTCCTCCTTTTGCTTTTACTGAACAAGGTGTAAGCCAATTGTCATCCGTATTGAAAAGTGACCGTGCTATTGAGACAAGCATTCGCATAATCGATGTTTTTGTTGCCATGCGCAAATTTATCTTCTCTAATGCAGGATTATTTCAGAGAATAGAGTCGCTGGAAGCATTTCGTATAGAAACTAAACGAGGCTTGAAAAATATAGATGCTCGTTTTGATCAGATTATGAGTCGTCTAGATGATGGTTCGCTTAAGCAAAAATTGGGGATTTTCTTTGATGGACAAATGTTTGATGCCTTTGTCTTGGTAGAGGAGCTAATCCAAAAGGCTAAACGTAGGATCGTTCTAATTGATGACTATATAACAGCTTCTCTCTTGGATCGTTTTCATAAGCGTAATACAGGCGTAACTTTAGATTGTTATGTGAAAAGTCGATTTGCAACACCTGCTTTATGTGATGCTATAGCAAATTATAACACCCAGTATCCTTTAGAGCCGACAAGACTTCATACCTTTGAGCGTTCACATGATCGTTGGCTTATTATAGACGATATCGTTTATCATTTTGGTGCATCTCTAAAAGATTTAGGAAAGCGTTGGTTTTCTGTCGATATTGTAACAGAACATACAGCAGATGATTTTATTTCGCGCCTGTAAAAGGCAGAATGTTAAAAAATATCCCCATTCGAGTGGCGACAAGCGCAGAGCGATACTGCGGTGGGGAACAAAAATGGTGGTCTCAACCAGTAAGCCGCCCCCCATGCACCCCCAATCAGCAAGCTATAGCAAATTATAGCAAGTTATACCCAGGCGGTCCCATCCCGCACAATTTGGCGAGGGCTTTGATGCCCCGTCAACCTTATAGCGTAGCGGTTCTGAGCACCGGAGGGCGGTTACATCCCCGCTTCCTGAGGTTTCTGTCCCCTACAAGGGGAACCGAAGGGGTCGTAAAGACTATTGAGAGGGGCTTGGGGAGAAAGTGGAGCTCTCCTTGCAGGAGAGACGGAGAGGTAGAAAAAAGCCTTTATCAACAAGGAAGGACGGGATGATTTGCATGCAAAGCCATTTTGAAATCATGTGATGTAATCAGAATGAATACAACGAACAAAGGGAAACGACCAAAGACTGGTTGTTTCCCTTTGTTCGTTTAGAGTCAATGGTATCAGGTGTATCTGTCATCATCACAAAGGTTGCAACCAAACGAAAGATGGAGAAACCACCACGCAGATCTATCTCAATTCTATCAAAAGCTCAGAAGTAGATGGTGCCAACGCCAAGATACTGGCAGCCCTATAAGCCACAAAAAAGAATAAAAAGAGGGATTTTGTAAAATGAACCAAAATGAACCATTTTTCCTGAATCTTTACATGAGAGATACAGAAAAACCGAAAACTTTCGTTCAATCAACGACTTAGGAAATTATGTACGAAAAGAATAGTAAAATAATGTTGATTTTCGTAGAATGATATTAATTTTTTAACACGCATAATTTGCTAGTTTCCAACAATTATCTTATATTTGCAATGAGTTTCTGTGTCTCTTATGTAGAGATTCAGATGAACGACATCAAAAAACGAGCTTGATTCGCATGATGAAAGAGACAAATATACAATCACAGGTAACGTCCACTGTTGCAGGGGACGACGGCGAAGCCGTGGCAAAAAGTGAACAAAACGCTAAGAAAAAAGTTCTGGAAAAGCCTAATGAAGGGCTTGAAAAACCTGCTGATGCAGGATGGTATGTGGCTGTAGTGAGAGTGAATTGTGAAACGAGAATAGCTGATTCTATACGAATCAATCTTAATCACAATCATGTTTGGTTTGATTACTGGATTCCCAAGGTAAAAGTAGTTTATATAGACAAACGTTCCAATAAGCGAAAAGTGAAAGAAAAGCTATTTCTTTCCACCTTTATCTTTTGCAATGTTTCTCCGAGACAACTTGACAATATCCGCTTCCGTTCGGATGTGTACAAGATGCTGACGATGCCAGGTCAAAGGAAAATATATCAAATTCCCGACCAGGTTGTTGCCAACTATCGATATTTTGTAGAGAATGATGAAGAGCCTGTCACTGCTGCCCCTGTTCCTTTGAAGAAAGGTATCAAAGTGCGAGTGGTAGCAGGTAGCATGAAAGGTGTGGAAGCATACGTACAGAGTTATAATGGCAAGAAAGCCGTCATCGGTAGCGAAATCAAGTATATCAGTGGTGCAACGCTTACGATAAGTAGAAATTTACTCGAAGTTGTTGAAGAAGATTAAGTCGTAGAATGATCTTGTTGCATAAAAAAACTATGAGTTATCTGAGTAAAATGTTATAGTAAGTTATAGCAAAGCGGTCCCATCCCGCACAACCATGGCGAGGGCTTTGATGCCCCGCCAACCTTAGAGCGTAGCGGTTCTGAGCACCGGAGGGCGGTTACATCCTTCCTTTCTGAGAAGGGAAGGCTTGGTTAGGATGTGGAGCTCCCTTTGGCTAAAGGGAGACGGAGGGATTCGAAAAAATCGTACTTTTATCGCTAAAATGTATGATTATGGCAAACGACAATAATATACAGCCTATGGCTGATGATTCACAGATAGTACTTTACCAACCAGATGAAAGTATTTCTCTTCAAGTAAAAATAGAAGAAGATACGGTATGGCTTACGCAAGCTCAAATGGTGGAACTTTTTGGTTCTAGTAAAGCTAATATTAGTGAGCACATTACTAATATTTATCAGCAAGGAGAATTGGTGCAGTCGGCAACTGTTCGGAAATTCCGAACAGTTAGAAAAGAAGGCAATCGTATGGTTACACGTAATATGGATTACTATAATCTTGATATGATTATATCAGTCGGCTTTCGTGTAAATAGTCATCAAGGTATTCGCTTTCGTCAATGGGCTAACAACGTCTTGAAGGAATATCTTCTTCGTGGATATGCTGTACATCAGCAGATGCTACAAATGGAGCAACGTATTGATAGCAAACTTATGTTGCAGCATGATGAGATGCAACGAATAAAGGATACTCAGGCTAAGCAGCAACAGCAGCTTGATTTCTTTATTCGGACTTCGACCCCTCCTGCAGAGATGGTCTTCTTCGAAGGCGATTTCTACACAGCAAGAGTTGCTTTGGAGAACCTTGTTCGTTCAGCCAATCATCGAGTAATCATCATAGATGGCTATGTTTCATCGCTAACCCTGAGTGTGTTAGATGGTCGTAAACCAGAAGTTTCAGCGACTGTTTATACTGCAGGTGTAGGTCAAGGAATGCAACGTCTCATGGATGAGCATGACCGCCTCTTCCCCGACAATCATATAGATATTAGAAAATGGCGAAACGAGTCCCATGACCGCTGGCTTATCATAGATGACCGCCTCTATCATTGTGGTCATTCATTAAACGCCAATGGCGGTCATAAGATTTCCGCCATAACCCTGATGGGCACCTCTCCAGAGGTAATCCTCTCAAAAGTAGAATAAAAATAATATTCCTCATTCGAGCGACGACAAGTGCAGAGCGATACTGCAATGAGGAACAATTCTGGTGGGCTTAATCTGCAAGCCCCCTCCATGCACTCACTTTCAGCAATATAATTGCAAGCTGATCTCCATAACAGCTTGGCGGTCCCATCCCGCAAAAACCTGGCGAGGGCTTTGATGCCCCGCCAACCTTATAGCGTAGCGGTTCTGAGCACCGGAGGGCGGTTACATCCCTTGCCCTTTTGGAAAGGGCGAGGGCTTGGGAGTGGGTTAAGGACCCCCTCTTCGCAAGAGGGGGACAGGGGAGTCGAAAAATGTTATAGTGCTTAGCTGCTTATTACGAAGCATGCAATGTTGAAAGATTTCGCTTCACCATTCGATATCACCGTAGATCTCTACAAGTAATTGGTCAGAGTTGAAAAAACTCCCCCAAAATTTGGTGGTTTCACAGAAAACCCTTATCTTTGCTGCGAATTAAATATAGAAGTTATGGCACAGTTAACATTACAGATAGATAGTCCATCTTTGTTGGAGCAATTAAAGAATGTCCTCTCTCTTATGAGAGGCGTTAAAATAGTTTCAGACTCCCCAGTTTCAAGGAGTGCTGCTTTGGAAGATGTTCCAAACGCAGAAACTTTGGCAGCAATGAAAGAGGCTGAGAGTGGTCATGATGCGGGAGTAGTTCGAGTAGATAGCTTAGAAAGTTTCATGGCATCAATGGAGGAATAGGGTTTATGAAAGAAATTCGAAAGACCTCGCAGTTCAAGAAAGATTATAAGCGTTTTAAGAATGATAAAGAATTTGTAGAAACGCTTATGGGGATAGTTAAGCTTTTGGCAGAAGGCAATCAGATACCGGAAGAATATAATCCTCATTCTTTGAAAGGCAACTGGAAGAACTATATGGAATGCCATATAGAAAATGATACACTTTTGATTTGCTTTGATAAGAACAATAATGCAATAGAATTAGTTCGTTTAGGTTCGCATTCTGAATTATTTGGTAAAGGACGTAAGCGCTGATCTCCATAACAGTCAGGCGGTCCCATCCCGCACAATATGGCGAAGACCGCTTTGGTCTGCCAACCTTAGAGCGTAGCGGTTCCGAGCACCGGAGGGCGGTTACATCCCTAATCCCTATGGTAGGGATTTAGGGCTTGGGTATAGGGTAAGGACCCCCTCTTCGCAAGAGGGGGACAGGGGAGTCGAAAAGATACAAGACTAAGATAATTATGAATAAAGAAGAAAGAAATACCTTTCGAAAGGAAATGTTAGGTAAGTTAGAAGAACAATGGGCTAAGAATAATCGCCCTGAAGACGATCTCTTCTATTACCACCCTTCTGAAGATAAAATAGTCTTATCTCATTCCCTATTCTGGGTAATGACCCAAAACATAAAAGGTAAGGTAGGAAAGGAAAAGTACTTATTGCTTCTCCGCCAATATCAGGAAGAGATGCTCGAAGCCTGGCTTACGGAATCGTCAGATTTCAAAGACCTCTTGCACTATTGCAATGTCATCTATTATAGTAGAATAATAGCATATGTCTAAAGATAATAACAACTTAACAATATTGTCAGGGCAATCAGTACTCTTGCCTTCTCAAAATGAAATTCAAAGGAGAATATATTCTATTCGTGGCGTGCAGGTGATGCTTGATCGTGACCTCGCCCAGCTCTACCAAGTTGAGACAAAAGTTCTTAATCAGGCAGTAAAGCGTAACATGAAGCGCTTTCCTGATTATTATATGTTTCGTTTGACAGAAGAGGAATGGAATAATTGGAAGTCACAATTTGTGACCTCCAATTATATGAGTGAAGATGAAATTCAGGCTATAAAGATGGGAGTCAGACGTCCTCCTTTTGCTTTTACTGAACAAGGTGTAAGCCAATTGTCATCCGTATTGAAAAGTGACCGTGCTATTGAGACAAGCATTCGCATAATCGATGTTTTTGTTGCCATGCGCAAATTTATCTTCTCTAATGCAGGATTATTTCAGAGAATAGAGTCGCTGGAAGCATTTCGTATAGAAACTAAACGAGGCTTGAAAAATATAGATGCTCGTTTTGATCAGATTATGAGTCGTCTAGATGATGGTTCGCTTAAGCAAAAATTGGGGATTTTCTTTGATGGACAAATGTTTGATGCCTTTGTCTTGGTAGAGGAGCTAATCCAAAAGGCTAAACGTAGGATCGTTCTAATTGATGACTATATAACAGCTTCTCTCTTGGATCGTTTTCATAAGCGTAATACAGGCGTAACTTTAGATTGTTATGTGAAAAGTCGATTTGCAACACCTGCTTTATGTGATGCTATAGCAAATTATAACACCCAGTATCCTTTAGAGCCGACAAGACTTCATACCTTTGAGCGTTCACATGATCGTTGGCTTATTATAGACGATATCGTTTATCATTTTGGTGCATCTCTAAAAGATTTAGGAAAGCGTTGGTTTTCTGTCGATATTGTAACAGAACATACAGCAGATGATTTTATTTCGCGCCTGTAAAAGGCAGAATGTTAAAAAATATCCCCATTCGAGTGGCGACAAGCGCAGAGCGATACTGCGGTGGGGAACAAAAATGGTGGTCTCAACCAGTAAGCCGCCCCCCATGCACCCCCAATCAGCAAGCTATAGCAAATTATAGCAAGTTATACCCAGGCGGTCCCATCCCGCACAATTTGGCGAGGGCTTTGATGCCCCGTCAACCTTATAGCGTAGCGGTTCTGAGCACCGGAGGGCGGTTACATCCCCGCTTCCTGAGGTTTCTGTCCCCTACAAGGGGAACCGAAGGGGTCGTAAAGACTATTGAGAGGGGCTTGGGGAGAAAGTGGAGCTCTCCTTGCAGGAGAGACGGAGAGGTAGAAAAAAGCCTTTATCAACAAGGAAGGACGGGATGATTTGCATGCAAAGCCATTTTGAAATCATGTGATGTAATCAGAATGAATACAACGAACAAAGGGAAACGACCAAAGACTGGTTGTTTCCCTTTGTTCGTTTAGAGTCAATGGTATCAGGTGTATCTGTCATCATCACAAAGGTTGCAACCAAACGAAAGATGGAGAAACCACCACGCAGATCTATCTCAATTCTATCAAAAGCTCAGAAGTAGATGGTGCCAACGCCAAGATACTGGCAGCCCTATAAGCCACAAAAAAGAATAAAAAGAGGGATTTTGTAAAATGAACCAAAATGAACCATTTTTCCTGAATCTTTACATGAGAGATACAGAAAAACCGAAAACTTTCGTTCAATCAACGACTTAGGAAATTATGTACGAAAAGAATAGTAAAATAATGTTGATTTTCGTAGAATGATATTAATTTTTTAACACGCATAATTTGCTAGTTTCCAACAATTTTCGTATTTTTGCAAGGAGATTCTGTGTCTCTTATATCGAGATTCAGATGAACGTCATCAAAAATCGAACTTGATTCGCATGATGAAAGAGACAAATATACACTCACAGGTTACGTCCACTATTGCAGGGGACGACGGCGAAGCCATGGCAAAAAGTGAAGGATGTGTAGATGAAAATGGTTTTCATGTCCCTAATCCCATGTAATTATAACTCGAACAAAAAGGTGAATGTCAAGGCTGCCTAATAGGTAGCTTTGGCAATACCAATTAATAATATGCTTTTTTTAAAAAAGTTGGATGTGCTAACTGCTGAAAATCAGTAGTTACGTTCTAACGGTGATTTACGGGTGTCGGCCGTTCCCTCATTCAATTGACTGTAGATAGATTGAAGCCAATCTGTCCTGTCGAAAACATGTGGGTAGTGACAAACGAGAAATACATTCGCATTGTCAAGGAGCAAATCCCTGACATGCCAGTAGATAACATATTATCAGAGCCGGAGGCTCGCAATACTGCTCCATGTATTGCTTATGCCTGCTGGAAGATCCAGAAGCAGCATCCTGATGCCAACATCGTGGTGACACCATCCGATGCCCTGGTCATTAATACCTCGGAGTATCAGCGAGTGCTCAGCAAGGCATTGAGCTATACATCCGATAAGAACGCCATCGTTACTATCGGTATTAAGCCAAGCCGCCCGGAAACAGGTTATGGCTATATCGCTGCAGCAGAGCCAACATCCGTAGATGAAATCTACAAGGTTGAGGCTTTCAAGGAAAAGCCAAACCTGGAGACAGCCGAACAATACCTTGCCGCTGGCAATTACTATTGGAATGCCGGAATCTTTGTATGGAACATTGATACCATCAGCAAGGCAATCCGCACCTTCCAGCCAAACCTTGCCAGCATCATGGACGAGATGGCACCTTCTTTCTATACTGAACAGGAGAAAGAGGTGGTCGGCAAACTCTTTCCAACCTGCGAGAAGATAAGCATAGACTATGCCGTGATGGAGAAGTCGAAGGAAATCTATACCTTACCAGCCGAGTTTGGCTGGAGCGACTTAGGAAGCTGGGGCAGCCTCCGTACCTTACTTCCACAGGATGAGGCTGGCAATGCCAAGGTAGGCAAGGACATCCGTTTGTATGAATGCAAGAACTGCGTGGTTCATGCAGCCGATGAAAGCAAGGTGGTAGTTCAAGGATTGGATGGCTATATCGTAGCCGAGAAGCACGGACAACTGCTTGTTTGCTCATTGAAAGAGGAACAGAGAATTAAGGAATTTGGAAAATAAAAAAACTGCGATTGATTTGCTATTATCGAAATTGAAAGCAGTGAGGATACCTCAGTACCGTCTTAGATAGAAGTTTAAGAAAGTGTGGCTCAAGGGTATAAAAATAGTAAAATATTTAATACGAAATAAATTATGGAAGAAAAAGTAATAGAATTGATTGCTCGTGTACTTAATGTACCAACAACAGAAATCGATATGGATACCGAAATTGGTGAACCAGATGAGTGGGATTCTCTTCATAATGTTGAGATTATCTCTCAGTTGGAGAAGGAATTTAATGTGAAGATTACATCTGATATGATTATGGACTTGGAGGATGTATCTGATATTGTTAGTCTCATTGAAGATTTGACAGAATAATATATCTTAGAGTTCAAAGAACATAAGAGAGACGATACAATAGAAATATATAACACAAAGAATATTTATATGTTAGAAAGTATCGAGAAACAAATATGGCAGTGGGCGGCCGTAGAGCCCGATAAGATAGCTGTAAAAAGTGGAAAGAAATCTGCAACATATCTTCAGTTGTGTCAACGCATATTGGGGGCAAGAGATTATTTCAAATCTCAATTATCACAAAACGAAGGAAATGTTGTTATTCTGGCAGCTGGCAAGCAGATAGAGTTTGTGTATGCATATTTTGGCGCACACTTAGCAGGATTAAAGGTTGTTCCTATTGATGCAGCAACAAATCCTACCAGATTGGATTATATTGTGAAGCAAACGCATGCTAATCTTCTGGTTGGTTTTGATGAAAGTGAGCAGGAGATTGCTAAGGCTAGATTGAAAGACTTTGCAGAGTTAACTGCTGATTTCTCTACACCTTTGTTTTCTGATGGAAATGAAGTTGCAGACATTCTTTTTACAACAGGTACTACAGGTAAACCTAAAGGGGTACCTTTGACTTATGACAATGAGGCTGCTGCAGCAAGAAATATCAATGAGTTTATTGGTAATTCACAGGAAGATGTTGAACTTCTAGCTCTTCCAGTCAGCCATTCCTTTGGCTTGGGTAGAGTAAGATGCAGTCTGTCTAAGGGAGCGACATTAATCCTGCTCGGTAGCTTTGCCAATGTAAAGAAGATATATCGCACGATGGAGGAAGACCATGTAACAGGTTTCACAATGGTTCCTGCCAGTTGGAGATACCTCAAAAAACTTACAGGCGATAAACTGGGTGATTTCAAAGATCAGCTTCGATATATAGAAATGGGCAGTGCCTTCTTCTCTAAGGATGAGAAGCAGGAACTTGCCGATCTGCTTCCTCATACCAGAGTATGTATGCACTATGGTTTGACTGAAGCTTCTCGTTCTGCTTTTATGGAATTTCATCAGGATAAGGCACATTTGGATTCTGTAGGAAAGGCTTCACCAAATACAGATATCAAGGTGTTGGATGAAAATGGAAAAGAGTGTGCTGTTAATCAAGAAGGTGAAATCTGCGTAAAGGGTGATCATGTAACTCATGGATATCTTGATTTGCCAATAGAGGAATCTTTCTTTGGGGATTATTTCCGTACTGGTGATTGGGGATATAAGACAGCAGAAGGATATATTTATTTAATAAGCAGAAAGAAAGAACTGATTAATGTCGGTGGTAAAAAAGTAAGTCCTATAGAAGTAGAAGAGCAGTTGTTCAAGGTTTCCGGTATAGCTGATTGCGCTTGTATTGGCGTACCTGATGAGGAAGGTGTTCTTGGCGAGGTAGTTAAAGCATTCATTGTGAAAGACAAAGATAGTGACATTACTTTTGATGATATTAAAAACCAACTGAACGGTAAACTTGAGTCTTATAAACTTCCTGTTCACTATGAATGGATAGATGAAATACCAAAGACTCAGAATGGAAAAATTCAACGAGGTTTATTAAAATGATTGATATAAAGAATAAAAAAGATTGTTGTGGTTGTCATGCTTGTGGTGATGTGTGCCATGCCCAGGCGATTACATTCCATACCGACCATGAAGGATTCTGGTATCCAGAGGTAGATAAGGAAAAGTGTACTGATTGTCATCTTTGCGAGAAAATTTGTCCGATGATTAACATCGACAAGTTGAAGCATAATGATTTGTCAGAGCCAAAAGTTTTTGGTGGTTATAACAAGGATATTGTTATTCGCTTTGATAGTACATCTGGTGGTATCTTTACTCTTCTTGCACAAGCCATGTATAAGCAGAAGGGATATGTTAGTGGTGCCATCTATACGGATGACTTGAAGGTATTCAACTTCATTTCTAATGATAAGAAAGATTTGAAGCGCCTTCGTAGTTCCAAGTATGTACAAAGTAATGCTGAGGGTTTATATAAGCAGATCAAGCAGTTGCTGATTGCTGGCGAAAAGGTTTTAGCCTGTGGCTCACCTTGTCAGATGGCTGCTCTGCGAAGCTTTCTTCGTAAGGATTACGATAATCTTATCATTGTAGACTTCCTTTGTCGTGCAACGAACTCTCCAAAGGTTTTTGAGAAGTATAAGGAGTCTTTGGAAGCTAGATATGGTTCTAAGATTGTATCTATTAAGGACAAGAACAAGGATCACGGTTGGCATAGTCTTGCCAGAAAGATAACATTCGAGAATGGTCAGGTATATTATGGCGAAGGTCATGAGGATGATTATCGCCGTGGATACCATGACAATGTCTTTGAGCGCCCTTCTTGTTATGAATGTAAGTTCAAGGGTATTCCACGTATGAGTGATATCACTCTTGGTGATTTCTGGGGAATTGGTCAGGTAGATTCTTCTTTGGAACAGAACTTAGGAACCTCTCTTATCATGATTAATTCCAAAAAAGGTTTGGAATACTTTGATAAAATTAAGGATAAGTTAGTTGTTAAAGAGTTTACTTTGAAGGATATTGTCCCAGGTAATAGCACTGCTATAATGGGTGGTAAGCTTTCTTATCCTGCCAATATCAATCGAGATGAATTCTTTAAGGCACTTGATGAAATGCCATTTGATGAATGTGCAGCTAAGTTCTTCCCATACGAGAGTAATGATAAGATTTCTGCTAAGCGAAAGGTAAAGAATATCCTTCGTGTCATTTATCACAATAAGAAGAACCCAATGCAGTTGCTCCGTATCTTCTATTGGAATTACTGTAGAAAGAATATCCATAGTAACCTGTTAGAAGGAAAATTCTTCAATGTCCTTTCTCATTGTGCCATAGATATCGCCAAGACTGCAAATATTGAAGTTGGTGGTCAGGTAAGTCTTAATCTGAAGCGAACACGTGGTAGTAAGGGTGAGTTTCGACTTTTGGTAGAGGATGGTGCCACACTGAGTTTTGGTAAAGGTCATTCTTATTTCAAATACGATAGCGATGTGCAGGTATTCAAGGGCGCACAGATGTTAATAGGTAGTTGTGCTACCAACATAGGTTTGAAAATCGTTTGTTCAGAGAAGATCGTAATGGGGGATGATGTTCACATTGGTCGTGATGTTTGGATACGAGATAACAATGGCGGTCATCATGTCATTATTAAGGGATATAAAGACAAGGCTCCGGTCATCATTGGTGACCATGTATGGATCTGTTCAAACGTTAGTATCACGAAGGGTGTTACAATAGGCGAGGGTGCAATCATCTCTGCTAATAGTGTTGTTACAACTAATATCCCTGCTCATTGCATCGCTTCTGGTAATCCAGCCAAGGTGATTGCTGAAAACATTTATTGGAGACCATAATAAAAAAGAATATATGGCGTCAGAAAATAAAAGAATAGCAAAGAACACGGTATTTCTATATATCCGCTCGTTCCTGATGATGGCCATCAATCTCTATGCCTCCCGTATCATCTTGCAGGCATTGGGTGTTGAAGACTATGGACTTTATGGAGCTATAGGTAGTATCGTGGCAATGTTCACCATCATTAATGGTTCTCTGTCATCGGGTACGAGTCGTTTCCTTACTTTCGAACTCGGCAGAGGGGATATGGCGAAACTGAAGAAGACCTTCAATGCCTCTCTTGCTATGCATACAGCTATGGCCGGCTTTTTATTTCTCTTGATGGAAACGGTTGGTCTATGGTTTGTTAATTACAAGATGAATATCCCTGCTGGTCGAGAGTTTGCTGCCAATGTAGTCTACCAGATGTCGGTGCTTACCTGTATGTTTTCCCTTACACAGGTGCCCTATAGTGCTACGATTATCTCTCATGAGAAGATGGACATCTATGCCTATGTTGGATTGGTGGAGGCGACCTTCAAGCTAGCGTTGGTATTTGCTTTGCTCTATTTGCCTTTCAGCGACAACTTGATAGCTTACTCCATTATTCTAGCTTTATGGGGTGCAGGACTACAAATTTTCTATAGGTTTTATTGCTATAAAAGATTCGAAGAAACACATATCTCGTTTTGTAGAGAGAAAACTATCTATAAAGAAATGCTCTCTTATTCCGTTTGGGATACAGTAGGTGCTTTTTGTGCAACAGGTAATAGTCAAGGTATTAATATATTGATTAATATTTTCTTTGGTGTAACAGTCAATGCTGCACGACAAGTTGCTTATCAGGTTGAAAATGGTGTAAATCAATTGGCAGCAAATTTCACAACCTCTATTACTCCACAAATTGTAAAAAGTTATGCGAAGGGTGATAAGAAAAGATTCTTTCAGTTGATTTATGAAGCAGGAAGATATTCATATTTTTTAATGTTTCTTGTTTCATTCCCAATTATACTAGAAGCTGATTATATACTGAAGCTTTGGTTGGTTGAGGTTCCTGAATATACGGTTTTGTTCACTCGTTTTGTATTAGCAATCGCATTGTATCGCATAATAGTTCGTTCAACAATTAATGGGGTTCATGCTACAGGTGATGTTAAAACTCTTAATTTAACAAGTGGAGTGTATTCTGCATGTTCTTTTTTGCCTTTAGTATATCTCTTGTTCAAGTGTGGTTTACCTGTATGGTCTTGCTTTATTGTTTATGCATTTAATGGTATTGTCTGCAATTTCTTTGAAGCTAGAGCATTATACAAAAGAGAAAGGTTTGATATTTTAAGGTATATCACGTATGTTTATTTACATCCTATAGCTGTCTCGATAATAGCTGCTATTCTACCTTTTGTAATTACAATTACAATAGAAGAAAGCTTTTTGAGACTTCTGCTAACCTTGATTGTTAACAGTTTGTGTACTCTTATATGTGTTTACACATTAGGGATCAATCAAGATGCACGTAAGAAAGTTAATTCTTTTATACTCAATAAAATAAGAAAAAATGATTTATAGATTAATTAATGGTATATATAGGAGATTAGTACTTCCTAATTATTCTAAATTCTGCATAAAGAAAGAACAGGAGAATGAAGAAAAATTGGTTCTTCAAAATATCCCTTTAAATAGCCTTACAGCTCTGACTGGAAATGAAAAAGAACAAGTTAGAAAAATGTATGGAAATATATTCGGGGGGGGCAAATTAGAGCATTTTGAAGAATTAGCTCTATTTAAGCACTATCGTGGTTTTGACCCAAGGTATATATCACATTATATATATTTGCCGCTAGTAGCTCATAAGCTGAATAATTATCATTATACCAAAATTCTCGAACATAAAAGTCTGTTAGGATATTTAGTAAAAGGTACATTAAAATTTCCTTATTGTTATGTTCGTTGCATTGACGGTGAATACTATGATGATAAGATGTTGCAAATAAGCCAGGAACAAGTAATCAATAATTGTATCAAAGAAGAGGCTTTAATAGTGAAGGATTCTGTTGATTCTGCTGGCGGAAAGAGTGTTGAACTTCTGCGTTTGTCTAATCTTGATGATGATAAACGTCGTAGTGAAATACTACGAGTTTTGTCAGAACGAAAAAATGACTTTGTAATTCAAGAATGTATTAAGCAGCATCCTAGTTTTGCAAAGTTCAATCATACTAGCATAAATACTCTTCGAGTAACAACACTATATCTTAATGGCAGGTATTCTACCCTTTCTGTTATTTTACGTTTTGGTAAAGAAGGAATGAAGGTTGACAATTGGGGAAGTGGAGGTATTATAGTTGGAGTTTCTAATACTGGTCATCTTAGCAAATTAGGTTATGATATTCAATTAAATACCTTTACGGAATATAATGGTATAAAATTTGATAATCAAATTCTCCATCAAATTCCATCTTTGCTTAAAGATATCGAAACTGCTCACAAGAATCAATTTTCATTGTGCAAGTTTATAGGATGGGATATTTGTTTCAATGAGCAAAATGAGCCAATTGTAATAGAATTGAATAGCTCACAACCTGGTGTTATTGGGGAGCAACTCTGTACAGGTCCAATTTTTGGTGATAGAACTCATGAGGTGCTTGACTATTGTTCTAAAAAAGAGTTTAAATATCAGCGCAGTGTTTTCACTTATTGATAGAAATTATTGAAATATCTTTTTAAATATCAATGAATAATATTATATTAAATAATGGAGTCGAAATGCCTCCAATAGTGGAAACCACTAATTGGATGGATTATCCAGTTATGAAGAAACTAGTTACCGCAGGAATGCAGATTGGTTTTCGAGCATTTGATACAGCACGAGACTATGGTAATGAAGATATTGTAGGACGTGTGATGAAAGAATGCCTGGCAGAGCAAAGCCTTAAGCGTGAAGATATATTCATTACGACAAAGATTGGTAATAGTCAGCAAGCATTGGGCAACATAGAAGAGCAGGTAGATATGTCGCTTAAAAACTTGCAAACAGATTACATCGACCTTTGGCTTATGCATTGGCCTTATCCTGACCATTATGTTGATACATGGCATAAAATGGAGAAGGTGTATAAAAGTGGTAAGGTAAGAGCTATCGGTATGGCAAACTACAGAATTCGTCATTTTGAGCATCTTTTTAAGGAAGGTGTTGAAATTATGCCGCATTGCGTACAGATGGAACTTCACCCTATGCGTACAGCAGAAGATATTGTTTCTTATTTAAAGGAACGCAATATAGCAATTCAGGCCTATTCTCCGCTTTGTCGAATGATTCCAAAAATTAGGGAAAACGAAATGTTGAAGGAGATTGCAGAAAAGCATGGCAAGTCTGTAGGACAAGTCATTCTTAGATGGCATATACAAAATCATACAGTTCCTGTTTTCAAATCTTTGAAACCAAAGAGACTTTCTGAGAATTTTGATATCTTCGATTTCTCTTTGTCAGAAGATGAGATGAAAATGATAGCTTCATTAGATGAAGATTATAAATATCATATAGAATCTACCAGTTGCCCTGGTTATTAATACAGAAAGGACATATATGAGTTTAATAAAAAAAGTCATCAAAAAGGCAATAAAAGTCTCAACAGGGTGTGAGATTTTATACAAGACCAATTGGTATAAGTCAATGTTCCGTGACTTAAATCACGAAACATATCCTGATAATGTATGGTATCGAGAGCATGACGAACGGAACTACGACTTGGTAAACCTTGGTAGCAGTGGTGGTAAGTGGGCATTTGACTATACAGATTTAAATATAAAGGCAATGAATTGGGCACAACAGCCACAGACTTTGCTCGAAGACTACAATCTGCTCCGTCATTTCCATAGTATCTTAAAACAAGGTGGATATGTACTTATTACCATCATGCCATTCACTGGTCTCAATAAGAAGACAGGACTGATGGATGCCATGAAGTATGTAAAGTTCGATATTCAGGGAGAACCGATTCAACCTTATATGTTCAAAGAAGCTCAGCGCTATGCCAATTATCCTATCCTCTTCAAGAAACAAGCCATCAAGGCTTTGATAAAGTATTTCTTGGGAAGAGACAAGAAGATTGGGGAGCGCCCAGAAACCCAGCTGAATTTGAACCCAATGTCAAAAGAAGAACTGGAAATGGATGCTAAAAGATGGATTGATGGATGGAAACGACAGTTTGGTATCTTTGATTTTGAGGCCCCTCTTACAAAAGAGAATGAAGAAGGAAGAGCATATAGAATTAAATTGATGCAAACGCTTATCGACTTCTGCACGGAGCGAGGTTACAAGCCTGTATATGTCATTCCTCCAGTGACTGAGCATCTCGCCAAATATTATACTCCAAAGTTTGAAGAAACATATATTTACGGCTATTTGAAAGGAGTAAATCGTGATGTTTTAACTTTAGACTATAGTAAGGATAAAGAATTTAGATTCAACGATGACCTCTTCTTTAATAGTTTCTTCCTTAATAAAAAAGGCAGAAAGTTATTCACAAGAAGAGTATTGAAGGACTTGAAAATATGTTAAATAATACGATTCGGGGGGGTACTCTGAGAGTATCAACATGTTGCGATTCCCTCTCGCCATACTTGTAGTATTCGTTCATGGTTTTGGAGCAGATATTGATGTTTCAGAGCTTCATGCCAGTGGTTTAACAGGATTAGCAGTCTATGATTATATCCGACTGTTCTTTTCGGTAGTAATAGCCAGAAGTGCTGTACCCATCTTCTTTATCATATCGGGATACCTCCTCTTTCGGAAGGTTGAGGAGTATAGCAAACAGGTGTATGTCGGGAAACTGAAGAAAAGATGGCACAGTCTCGTAATCCCATACCTCTCATGGAACGTGCTCATCGTGCTCTGGAATTTGGCGTTCAAGCTGGGTGGTATACTCCTGCATGGCAAGCCATGGAGCGGGTTCGGCGATTATTTCCTTCAGAATGGTTGTCTCCACATGCTTTGGGACAGCAGCGTATGGGATGAGCGGACTACTTGGCTCGGAGTAGAGACCCACAACAGCGGTCCTGTGCTCCTGCCTTTCTGGTATATGAGAGACCTAATCATGATGGTCGTTCTATCGCCCGCCTTTTTCTGGCTTATCAAGAGGTTGCGCTTCTTTTTCATCCTCCTGCTGATGGCAGTTTATGCCTTCGACATCAGGGTGGCGTGGATGAGCGGTACTTTCACGGCAGCGGGATTGTTCTTTGGTTGTGGTGCTTATTTCGCCATCATGAAGCAAGACTTCACCGATGTGCTTTGGAAGTGGAGATATGCGATAGTACCGTTGGCAGTGATTCTGATGGCGATGCAGACTTATACAGGCTCGGCGATGGGCGACAGTGTTTCGAGGATGATTCATCCGTGGTTGGTTATCTTCCAGAGTGCGGCTCTCATCATCGTGGCTTCAGCGATGTGCAGGCATCAAGGCTTGTATCGATGGAACAAGAAGTTGGCTGATACCTCCTTCTTTATCTACGCCCTGCACCCTTTCATCCTTGGTTATGTGATAGCAATTATTAATAAGGTGGCGCCGATGAGTGATGCCTGGTATATGCAGACCTTCTGCTATCTCACTGCTCCGTTGGCATGCGTAATGGTATGCGTAGGAGTGTATTGGGGAATGAGAACGTACATGCCAAGTGTGATGAGAGTGCTGATGGGGGAGAGAAATGATGTGAATAAACAAAGAAAAAATCCCAACCCATAAGCTTTTTAGGACTTACAAGCTGGGATGATTTTGAACACGAATAACTCGAATAGTACGAATTTCTGGGAACTGTTCGGGCTTTCTAGAGATGGAAGTCGATTTCCTTCAGCCATTCCTTGACATCGAAGCAAGGACAGCTCTTGCGAACCCAGGGGAGGTCGCGATGACCTAGAATCTCGGCATCGGGATAGTCGAGGACGAGACTATAGAGGAGGTCTTCCAGAGATGCTTTCTGGGCTGGCGTGCGAGTGTCGGCAGGCTTTCCTTTCTCGTCGAGCCCACCCTCGTAGCAGATTCCGATGCTATGGGCGTTGTAGTGGCGGGCGTGAGCGCCCTCCTCGCTTTCTGGACGGCAGGGATAGACCACGCCATCCTTCGTAATGTAATAGTGGTAACCGATGGAGTGGAAACCACGGGCCTTGTGGCAGGCTTCTAAGGCTTCTACTGGGAAGTCCTGGTTAATACGTGTGGCACTGCAATGTACCACGATCAAATCGATTTTTCTTTGATTCTTCATTGGATTCTATGGATTTTAAAGGGTTAATGATTGTTTCCCACAGATTTTCACAGATTTTTGACTCCTTCGGAGTTTTTCCATTGAGGTTTGGTGATAACTGTTGCTTGCAACAAGATTATCTGTGTATATCTGTGAGATCTGTGGGAGAACTAAAATATCACTTGCAGCTCTGCACACAGAAGGAGCTGAGGACGGCAGTGAGGACGGTGATGACGAAGTTGATGACTTTCTGGATTGTTTCCTTTTTCATTTTAATTAGTGATTAGTGTAATTAGTGATTAATGTTTAATTTTCCCACAGATTACACAGATTTTCACAGATTATAGACTCCTTCGGAGTTTTTTGCAGTGAGACCTGATGAGTATAAAACTGTTGCTTGCAACGAAGAATTATCTGTGTAAATCTGTGAGATCTGTGGGAGAACAAGAAGGAAGCGGGCAGGATGAGCAAGTATCCGTTCAGGGCGATGATTTGACAATGTTGAATGGTGAGTGATGAACTCATTCCTGATGGGCCCTCGGATTACTCCGGACTGCATCCTGCCGATGCGCTTTCTCTTGTTTCAGATGCGAGGCGGGTAGGGCTACTCTAAGCCGTCGCTTCCTCCTTCTCCAGTGGTTCCGCTACCGCCCTGGTCGGTGTTGTCACCACCAGGGGTATCCTTCCCGGGATCCGGAGTGGTATCCGGGGTGGTGCCATCTCCTAACAGAGCAGAGGCCTTCTTCAGCGTAGCTCCGAGGTTGATGGTCTTGGCGCTGAACTCACCGGTGCCACGAGCACGGAGACGGAAACCTTCGATGTTCTTGGCGATGGTGAACTCCTTCTCTGAGGCGGCTCCCTCCTTGTTGCGGATGCCGATGGAGAAGATGGCGAGGTCGTCAATCTTTACAGCGAAACCTTGCAAGGTGAGTTCCTTGACGCACGATACCATATCGGTAATCATGCCCTTGATGGCTCCCTTAGAGAAAGGAGTGTTGTGGCTAGCCATGTGTTCGGCCAGGCCGTCGATACCTACCGTCTGAGTGATGACTGGATAGGCGTAATACTTGCCGTATGCCTCTGGCATCTTGGCGTTCTGATTTAGTTTTAGTACGTAAAGCAACATAAGTTTTTAAGTGTTAATGGTTAATGTTGAGTGGGCGCTGCGCAGTGCCTGATTCTTGAACACGAATCTCTCGAATCGAACGAATTTTTCTCCTCGCGGAGTTTTTGTTTTCCCACAGATCTCACAGATTTTCACAGATTTTTGACTCCTCGCGGAGTCTTTGCTGTGAGCCTTAGTGAGTACCGTTGCTTGCAACGAAGAGAATCTGTGCAAATCTGTGAGATCTGTGGGAGACTCTTTCTGAATCACAATGCAAAGATACAACATTTCATTTTCCCAACTCACCGATGCTCATTGTTGCTCAACGATACTCACCGATTATCACTGATAAATATCAGGGTTCTCCCAAATGGAAGAAAATATAGGATACTTGCAGAGGATTGAACTCCTTACAGCTCTTGTTGTATCCACTCTTCTGCAACTGCTCGTAGAGCTGGGTGCATCTTACTATCCATCTCATCAGATGGGCTCTTGCCACGTCCGGGTCGGAATCCGGAAAATAGAGCAGGGCTAACTCCTGCTTGGTGTAACTTCGTAAATCCATTTTCTTGTAATGTTGAATTTTCCCACAGATCTCACAGATTTTCACAGATTTTTGACTCCTTCGGAGTTTTTGCTGTGAGCCTTAGTGAGAGTACCGTTGCTTGCAACGAGAGAATCTGTGTAAATCTGTGAGATCTGTGGGAGACTAAGAATAATGTTGAATGTTATCTATTAGGGTTATGCTTCGTAAATATGATACTTAGCCATCGTAACCATGATACTTAGTGGTCGTAACCAAGATACTTAATCCTCCACGGTATCGTTAGGATCGATGAAGGCATCGTTGTTGATTTCGCTACCTTCCTTCTCTATCACAGCCCAGCCGTTGCCGTTCTTCTTGTGAATCTTCTTGAATCCAAGACGCTTCATCACGTTACCGATGTTCTGGTTGTTCAGGTTCTGGCGAAGGGCAGGGTTCACACCTATCCTCTCCAGTATCTCAGCACTGTAGCGGAACTTGATAAACTGTAGCGGCGTATCTGGCTCCGGCACCCGGTAGTAACGGAGTATCTGCTCCTCGGCATAGTTGGCTACCATGAAGAGGCGGTTGTGACTGCGCATCAGTTCGATGTCGTCCCTCGTCAACCAGTATGTCCACTCCAGGGGCTCGCCCTTAGGATGGCTCATCACCTCCTGACCCAGTGCCACTGCCTCGGCAAACACGTGGTCGTAGTCTATCGGGTGCTCTATCGGACTCTCGATGCTCTTTACCAGCCAAGGACAGTAGCGGCGGTTCTCCTCGTCGGTGATGAACTGCTGGTTGTTGGTGGTGCCGCAGAGCGATCCGCGGTGGGGCATCTCCGAACGGTACTTGTCGTAAGGTCGGCGTATGGAGAATGTCACCTTGGTCATGTTGCTCTTGAAGGCGCTCAGGTTCTTGCCGAATACCATCGTAAGCATCCAACCCCTATTTTGGCGGTTTGAACAATAAGTGCTACCTTTGCGCCATGTTAAACATTAAATGTTATAAGTATGGCAATAAGTAGTAAAGATCTTGAGAGCCTGTGGCAACGCTATAAAGCGGAGGCGGTACCATCAGGCATTTCGGTAAATCAATTTTTCGAATGTAATGGAGTTCCTTATCATGTATTTGAAAAGTGGTACAAGAAGAAGTTCCAGGCTCCAAATGTTGTGGAGTGTGTTGTTGCAGGTGCGCCAGATTCAACCAGTGCAGTTCCAACACCATCCAAGCAGGGTAATCCTTCAGCCGGTTTATCTCCAGCTCCGACCGAGGATGCCGTTGTCATCAAGTATGTCAATCTTGGGCTTAGCAATGGTATGAAGATAGAGCATCATAATTTGAGCTATTCTGGTCTTCAAAGTTTTATCTCTAAACTTCAAGCCTTATGTTTAGCTTAAATGGTGCCGTAAAATATAAGTATATTCCCAACTATCAGGATATGCGTGGAGGTTATGACAAGCTTTGTGGAGTGATACGCTCTTTGGGCGAAGATCCAGAGGATGGCACCGCTTACGTGTTTACTTCCAAGGATCAAAAGATAGTAAAGATCATCAGACATGAACATAATGAGTGTCAGATGTATTATCAGAAGTTTGACAAGAACATGAGTTTTGTCCGTCTAGAGTTTGAAGGTGTCCTTCCAATTTATGTGTTGGAGTGGAAGTATCTAGTGGCTATGCTTTCATGCCCTGTTGTAAAAAGCATAGGTCCAATAGAGCTAAAATGCTATGAGGAAGCAGCTTGATGGCGAAAATGATAGTTAATTTTCTGAAAAAGTGTATTCGTTTTTTGGGTAAAATAGAGTTAAGTAAATGATATTCAGAGTGTTATAGAAAGCTTTAAGGTTGGCTTGTTAAGCCCTGTTTTCGATGTTTTGCGATACTGCAAACATGTCTGACATAGGGTGGTATTACGACTAACGTTAAGTCTCTAAAACAGCGTAAAATACTGAATGTTAGATTGTTAAATAAGTTTTATGCGTTTTGTGGAGTCTCATAATATAATTATCTTTGCATCTGCAAACGTTTCATATTATGGCAGATATACATATAGACATAGAGCGCATGATAATGCATTCCAATTACTTGCTGGAGGTAGACAATTCTTCGGCAAGTAATGGATTATCGGATATGGAACGTAAGCAATATCTAGATCAGATAAAGGAATTGGTTCTGACTGTCCAGACACTTCTGGATGCCAATATTGCCTTGGGTAATAAGCAGAAGGAACTACAGGCAGAGGCAGATCGTAAGATTGCCGGTTTGCAGGATCAGGTTGACAAGCTTACTGGAGAACTGCAAGCCCGTAGGCGTAAGATGCATGGCAAGAACAATGAGAAGCAAACTGGTGACAAGTCGGTAAATACAGGCAAGACCAAGGATGAGGAAGAGGGGGAATACATCGAGAATGGATGTGAGCAACCTTCCGATTCTGATGATTCAGACGAAGTTACCGACACAGAGGCGACCAATCCCAAAAAGGATTTGAGCCAACGCCCGGACCACTACAAGACTATGAAGGCTGAAGTTCTTGTGGTTCATGATTGTGACAAGGACAAGCTTAAGGCTATGGGTTTGGAGTTCATTCGCTATACCAGACCTGTCGACCAGTTTGACCGAATCAGTATGACACGTCAGGACCGCTACCTTTATGCTTGGGTACGTGACAAGGACGGCAACGAGTTCGCTTTCTTCGTGCCAAAAGATGAAGGGGTAGAGCAGCGTGCTTGCACTTTTGTCGATGAGTCAAAGTATGACTTGCCAAGCATGGTTCCTCATACCAGCAGTACGAGTGGCATGCTTTCAGACTTGATTGTCAATCGCTTTCAGTATGCGATAACGAGTGGACGTGAGATGTATCGCATGGTTAATGAGAAGATGCGTATGTCTAAGTCTACTATTTTCAACTGGTTGCGACATGGGGCAGAGTTCTTGGAGAATTGTCAGGAGACCATCAAACAATGGCTATTGAAACCTGGCTCAACGATATATTGTGATGAGTCCTGGGTTGACACCAAGGTGACGGATGCCAATGGTGAGGTGCATTATAAGAAACGATATATGTGGGTCATTGTCAACTTGACCACCAAGGTCTGCTATTATCTGTATGGCAGTCGTAAGAAAGAGGTTATCAAGGAGTTTCTTGGTGACTTCAAGGGCACGTTGATGACCGATGCCTATGCTGCATACCTTTACTTCAATAAGTTGAAGGACTGTACTCATGTATGTTGCTGGTCGCACGTTAGAAGACTGTTTGTCTCGGCGAGTCGTGACTACAAGGATACCTTGGCACAGGCATTCATAGACTTGATCGGTATATTATATAAGGTCGAAGTTGAAAATCAAGTGTTGGGTCGCACAGAAAAAGAGATAGTCAAGCATCGAGGTGAGGAATCCCTACCAGTTTTACACGACCTCTATCAGCAAGCGACGGCATTGTTGAAACAGTTTGGGAAAAACGAGATTAAGCTCTCTGCTAAGTTGCAACAAGCCTTGACATATATGACCAAGCATTGGGAAGAGCTGATGGCATATACGAAGATAGGCAGCGTCTTGATAGACAACAACTGTTGTGAACGCGCAGTCCGCCCATTCACAAATCTCCGAAAGAACTTCGGTGGATTTAGCAGTGAGCAGGGTGCCAGAGTTACAGCGACCTTCCTTACTTTCGTTGAAACCTGCAAGCTAATGGCAATGGCTCCACTGGATTTCTTCAGGGGATTCTTTGACATGATTGTAGCTGGAAGAAGGGATTATGCCTTGATGACAGAGGCACTTTTAGTTAAACCTGTTTAAAAATCAGAAAAGTCCAATTTCTTAAAATACCCTGTATCCCCAGTAAACACTGGGGATGGAGTTGTATTGTCATAGGGGTTGGATGCTTACATACCATCTCAAACTCGTCGAGACAGAGCAGAGCCTTGCTGCTGAAAGCCTCCATGAAGTCCTTGTCGGTATAGGCGCCCGTCGAGTCGTTGAGGAAGTACTGGCGCAACTGTGGGGGCAACAGCATGTGGAAGAACGTGGTCTTGAAGATGCCGCCCTTGCCCACGAAGATGAGTATCATCTGGTTCACCACCTTCAGCGTTACCCATGCCACTACCATCGCTACCAGCCACTTCTTGAAGAAATAGCGGAAGAGACTCTGCGTATGCTCGTTGTCGGGCAGGTTCTCCACCTCGATGCGGTCGGCGAGCTGGTCGATGTAGTCGGTATCCTCTCCCTTCTTCCATTTCGGCAGACTGCGCAGATAATCGTCCAAGGGATCGAAGGGCTCGCTGAAGTCGCTGTTGATGATGTTGTGCAAGGTCTTCTCAGAGAGATGCAGTCCAGACTCGTCCATCTCGCTCCAGATGGAGTTCTCGATATTGTCGTCGATGCGTACCCAGTCAGGATACTTGCCGTCTAAAACGAAGCGGCTCTCCACCTCGTAAAATCCCGTCAGCACGTTTCGGCGGAACAGATAGTGGGTGAGTAGCCACTGCTTGATGCCCCTTACCGATGGCTTGGCGCTGCGCCCCTCGCCATGGCGATAGAAATGCCAGATACCAAACTTGTTCAGATGCTTGTAGCGAGACTTGATGACAGAAGCCGTATCTTCGTAGCTGGTGCCAAACTCACGGTCGGCGTAGGTCTGAACTTCTTCCTGCGGGATGCCATAGTAGATGCAGATGTCGGCAAAGTGCCATACATACTCGTTGTGATGCTCAGGCTCGAACCGATAGCCCCACAGGTCGAGCAGTTCCTTGATATGGGAAGCTGCCTCCTCGATGGTAGGCGCACCCTTGTCGCTTGACTTCGCCTCCTCTTTCACCTTGCTGCTTCGCTTACCTCCCTTGGCGTTTCGCCTGGCAGAATACTTCGCCTGCAATGCCTTCTTCGTGTAGAGGGGGTTCAGATCCTTCGGTCCCAAGGCAAAAGGCTCGGCATCCCAACGGAAATAGGCATCCGGGTCGTAGGCAAGACCGGCGCATCGGGTAATGTCTACGCACTGCTTGTCGGGAGCGATACCCAGGAGCTGGGTGTAGTAAGCCATCGCCTTCTGCAGCACGGCATCGAAGAGTTCGAGCACGCTGATGTCGTCATCATCTACAGGATGGTAGGCACAGAATACTCTGAATCCCCTGCCGCTCACGGTGACATACTCTACCATCGTATGACTGTCGCCTCTCACCAGTTGGATAAGCTGCTCCATATCTTCCTTCTTCACATGGTCGAAGTCGAGCTGTAACATGTAGGTAGGTTTGAGGAAGTCGGCAAGTTGTCTGCCGTAGCCGTTCATGAGTGCCGAAACCGTGATGGCAGGCATCTCTGGCTTGTACTGGTCGGCAAACTGCTTGCTGATGGCGAGGCGCTTGCGGTAAGTCTCAGTCATCATTCGTAGCTCAGGGCTAGAGGTAATCACGCTCTTGAGATACAACCAGTCGGCGAGTGGATGGCTCTCCGAAGATTTGATACAAGGGAAGTACGATGGCATCGTAGCTGTCCCATTCATACTGTTGTTTGGGTCTTTTTTCATTTTTTAAAATTATCAGTTGTTAATGTACTAATCTGTTGTTTGCAACGTTCTCTAAGAAAGAGTGTGGGTGAACACTTGGCGATGAAGTCGGTGAAGGGTGAACCCCGATGCCAACCTTTAGCGTTAATAATGTGTTAAATATACCCTATAACCCATTGTAATATAGACTCTTATATTTCTAGCATGCGCTGTATATACAAAGTTCTTTTTACTAGGGTTCACCCCTGAGCCGAAAAGGTGAATGCTTGGGGCAAGTGTTCACCCCGCTGTTCACCATTCGGTAACTTAAGATTGCTTCAGCCCTCGTTCTTGAAAGCTGCTGCGAATTTAAGAAAAAAGGTTGAGACCGCCAAGAATCCTGTACCTACATATATAGGTACAAAAAGGCGATGATTTTATAATAGCTTAACAAAAGATATTCAAATTTTTTAAATATATTAAGAGATGACACGATTTACAAAAACCAAAAAGGCACTGTGCGCTTTGACGGATACCATCCTCGGCGGCAGTAGCAATGTGGTACGTACCTTAAAGGTGGCTGGCCACATGAATGAGAATTCAGTCAAGCATGTCTAAGAGGGTTATGCCAGTCATACCCAGTCCTACTGCCTGCTTCGTTCTTCGCTGAAGAAGCATCACTGCACCAAAGACCAGGTGATGCAGATAATGGACTATCTTGACAACATGGAAGAGGAGTATCACAAGTCCTATCCCGACGATCCCTGCCCGATGGACGGTGGCTATAAGGCGAGTTTCGAAAGGTTTGTGATAGAATCCTTGAGAGCAGAGTGAGGAATGTTGAAATTTCCCACACGGATTCCACGGATTTTTTGAAACTTACGATTTTTCCGTTCTCAAGCAACATATTCGTGTAATTCGTGCAATTCGTGTTCAGTAACCCCAATAAGCAATTCGCGTGCAGGTTGATTTTTGAACACGAATCTCTCGAATCTCAGTAAGCATGATACAATATAACATTTTTCAAAAATAGATGTAACTACTTGTAATATAGTGGGGACGCTGTATTGGTGATATACATTTTAAGAGTTATGGATGCAAAATTAGAAAATGCTATTTTGAGACATTTAGCTTCTGGATTTGAACAAGACTTGTTTAAGGCTGCTATAGCTAATGTCGATGATGAAAAAAATCAGCTTCGTTTGAATAATTTCGCATATTCTATGCGTGAGTTAATTCGTACTGTACTTGAAAGGCTTGCCCCTGATGAGGATGTAATTAATGCTCCATGGTTTAAGCCTAATGATAAGCTACATCCAGAAAAAGTTACTAGAAGTCAGAGAATTAAATATGCAATTCAAGGTTGGCTCTCTGATGAATATGTCAAGCGACAATTAGATGTTGAACATGATTCAAGTGACAAAGATTTACGTGACAGTATAGATATTCTTAGTAAATATACCCATGTTGCTCCCAAAACGTTTTATGTAAAATCTCAAGAAATCAAAGAAATGGCATTGGATGTCTTGGATCAGGTTCAACTTTTCTTATCAACAATTGATGTCGTTAGGGTACAAGTTAGAAATGCTGTTGCCGAGAGTATAGATGAAGAAATGATAGAAGAATTCTATATCAATACTCAAAATGATTTAGATATTTTATCTACTCATTATGAAGTTGAGTCTTATATTTTAACTTCCATAGAAACACTAAACCAGGATGATGAGGAAGTTGTATTGCGAGTTCATGGTCAAATCAATGTCCGCCATCAGTATGGTTCTGCTGGTGATATGCGCCGTGGTGACGGTTATGAGATGAATATGAGTTATCCCTTCTCATCCACTCTCACGGCTTCATATAAAAATCCAGAAGGTGATGTACATATCATAGATAGAACAATGAATATTGATACGAGTGATTCTTGGGGATAAAACCTAATGTCTCTTTAATTTACAATGTTTATTTTAATTTATAGTAGCACTAGGTAAGGAACATGCAAGTTCCTACAAAAGGTTACAACTCAAATAACAATAACTTTTTGAGCCCCTTGGCTACCCAATGCCACGGGCTATTTATTAAGCTACTTTTCTGCTTGTGGCAGGAAGGTGGTCGGGGGCTCATTTCATAAAAAATAATAGATATAGATGAAGGAAAGATTACATTATGTAGACGTATGCAAAGGGCTACTTATCCTGATGGTGATTTGGCAGCATATCCCTGCATTCGTTAGTTGGGCTGGCGTTGATAGCAGCGTTATCGAGAGTTGTGGGGGGGTAGTTCATGGTTGTTCTGGGGCTTTTATATGCAAGCCTTCTTTTTGACCAACGGATATACCTCAAATTTCAAAAAGGATTTTAGACCCTTCCTATGGGGAAGCTTCAAGGCATTGCTTATTCCATACATCGCCTTTGCCCTCATCGGGAAAGGACTCGATGCTTTGTTCTGGGGAGAAACTCAACTATGGCAAAAGACAGCGGGCTTAGGTGACCAGGTATGGTTCTTTATGGAAGAGAGCTATTGGTTTCTTACAGCCTTGTTCATGGCAAGAATCTTATACTGGTTCTTATGTCGATATATCCAGAACGATTATTATCGTGGTGTCCTAGCACTGGGAATTATGCTGTTTGGCTTTGTCCTAAACCATATCTACGATGGCGTATCAATGGATGCTGCACATTTCAATAACCATCTGCATTATCGCAATGCACTCTGTATGATGATATTCATTTGGATAGGAGAGTTCTTGAAAAATCATAAGGATAAGTTGCTGAAATATCTGGCGCCAATCTCCATCACCTATATTGTATGCGTTGTCGGTACACATATTATAGGAAAGGCTTGTACTCCTTCTTACACTCACTCTACTGTCATTCAGTATCATCAGATACCATTGTATCTTTTTTATGCCACAACTGGCTCTATTGCTATGTTGTGGATTGCTCGGAAGATAAATGCCAATAAGGTATTGGAGTATTTAGGAAAAGGCTCGCTGGTGGTCTATATGTCTCATTTCGCTTATCTCCGATTAGCGGCTAAGGTACTTCCCAACATCATCTCTCCTTATGGAACAATATCAGGCTTTACTTTTTATATCATAACATTCATATTGGCTACTGCATTGAGTGGAGCCACAATATGGTTATTCAATCATAAATATCTGAAAATATTAATAGGTAAATTTTAGAATTAGATGAAAATAGCATTATTGAATCTTCCATTCGACAATAATTATGGAGGAAATCTACAGCGATATGCGCTCATCAAAGTGCTCCAAGGAATGGGGCATGAGGTGGAGCATATCAACCTACAGTGCAACTACTCGTTGCCTTGGTACAAATATCCGTATAGCATTCCAAAGCGAATTATCAAGAAGTATTTGCTAGGGCAGAAAAATGTGGATGTTTTATTGGAAAAACATATTAAGGATATTCGAAAAATCATAGATGCAAATGCTTTGGCTTTTTATGAAAAATATATTCCACACACATTTGAGGTAAGAAATGTTTCTGGGATAAAAAAACTGCTGAATATTGGTAATTATGATGCGGTAGTTGTTGGCTCTGATCAGGTTTGGAGAGAAGGTATGACACATAGCATTGGTTGTGAAAACTTCTTCTTAAAATTCGTACCTGATAATATAAAGAAGATAGCTTATTCTGTATCAATGGGTACTAATAAAAATGAGTATTCTGCTAAGCAGACAAAAAAGTTAGCTAAGCTATATGCTCGTTTTGATGCGGTCTCTGTAAGAGAGCTTTCTGCGCTGGATTTACTGAGAAATTATGGTTGGATAAAACCTAAACCCAGTCTATGTCTAGACCCAACATTACTTCTCACTCAGAATGATTATATCAAATTGATAATAGAGAATAAAGTAAAGAATTTGACTTCTGGTAAAATTTTCAGTTATATATTGGATGAGACTGAAAATACGAAATCTGTATTGAATGTTTACCGTAGGCATGTGGAAAAGGAAATCATAAAAGTTGGATTGAAAGATACTACAGATGTATCAATATGTCAATGGCTTAATAATATTCGTTGTGCTGATTTAGTTATCACAGATTCATACCATGGATGTGTGTTCTCAATCATATTCAATCGACCTTTTGTATTTCTTGGCAATGAAGGAAGAGGAAATGCAAGAATAGAATCTTTGTTCGAGATGCTTGGAATAAAGAGCGATGATACATTGAAGATAGATTATGTTTATGTTAATAATAAAATAAAAGAGCTAATAAGCATATCAAAATGCTTTTTAAGCAGTATAGCTTCTTTAAATTAGTTGATTATTATAGAATTGTATAGACTGATGGATGTATATTATATCTTATATTCAATGCTTATTCCGTTTTGGCTGTTGGATTTTTTTTATATCCCTTTAAAAGCGAAGCGAATATGCATGATAATTTTATGTCTAGTATATGGACTTTATGGTGGATGCCATAGCTGGGTTGGATCTGATTGGAATCAATATTATGGAGTTTTTAAAGACTCCTCTTGGGACAACATATTCACTTATGTCAGATACGGTGCGACAAAGATGGAGTTTGGATATATGTTTTTGAATATTTTGTTCAAAAGCATATTTAAATTATACAGTATATTTATGTCCATAATGACATTTTGCTGGTTATATGCAAATGGTTATATTTTTTTGAAATATTCGAAGTTCCCTTTCATCATTTTTTCGATATTCTTTCTTATAGATTGTCAATTTCTTATATTTAGACAGTCCATAGCTTTGGTCTTTTTTGTGATTTCCTTTAAATATATTATAGAGCAAAATCTAAAGAAATTTCTAATATGCATAGCTTTAGGCGCTAGTATCCATAATGTAGTGTTTGCTGCTTTACCTTTATATTGGCTATCACGTGTAAAAATTAATTTTATTACCGCTAATGTTTTATATATAGTTGTGTTTTTATTCTCTGCGTTGTTTGCAAAAATGGGAATATCTTTAGGACTTATGTTAGGAGGTTCGATAGCAGATAAAATTGCCATATATTCAGAAAATCAAGTGATAGAGGAAGAACGCGCGTTTACAACTACGATCTTCAATTTGATAATTTTAAATATGACTTTAATATCAATGCGTTCTAGTACGGATATCAGTAAAAAAATATTTTATGGTTTGTCCATTTGGAGTTTCTTGATGTGTAATATAGTTTCTATGCTTTTTCAAGATGGTTTTCATGAGTTGACACGTATTTCTGCTGGTTATAGGCTAGGAGTATGTATGTGCTGGTCTATCAGTTTGGAGTATATCTATAAAAAATCCAAGCTTGCATTCTCTTTTTTTGTTCTGTTTTTGATATATTATTTGTGTAATAAATTTATGGGTTTGCCTATGTTTTCTGATTATGCAGGGCACATCTATAAAAATAGTAAACCTTTCTTTAATTAACTAATATGAAGATATTAATAGTATCGGATTGCCCCACACATCCTACGGATGCAGGCAATCGTTGGTGGATTATGACCCAAGTAAAAATGCTTAAACGATTAGGGAATGAAATCCACTTTCTATATGTCAATGAGATGCCTATTAAACAGGATGCTTCCCCATATGTCGAAGCTTTGGAGAAGACAAGATTGTACTGGGGAAATTATTTTCATTTATTTTCCATAGGTAAATTTTTTAAAATAAAGAAACTAATCGTCAAATATTTTAGGAAATCTTTTGGAAATAACTACTGGGGTCTTGACGACCAATATCCTAATGGATTAGCCGAAATGGTAAATGAACTTGACAAGAAATATCATTTTGATGCTTGTATTATTAATTATTACTATTTTTCTAAGTTATTTGAACGCATAAGTATTCCAAAGAAAGCAATTGCAACCCATGATGCATTTGCCTATAAAAACTTGAAGATAGGGCATCCTATTCTATGCATTACAGCAGATACCGAAGGAAGGGCTATGCAACGATGCCCTCATATCTTTGCTTTGCAAGAACAGGAGGCTGCCTATTTTCAGATATTGTCACCAAATAGTAAGGTGTATAACTTGTTTGGAAATTTTGAATATCATCCACAGCCTATGATTGGCAATCACAAGTTACTATTTCTTTCTGGTAATAATGAATTTAACCAGAATGGTATAAAATGGTTTTTAAATGAGGTTTTCCCTTCTATACGAAAAAGCATTCCTGATGTAGAACTCCTTGTGGGTGGTGGTATATGTAAAGTATTACCTTCTTTAGGAAAGATAGAGGGGGTAAGTGCAATGGGATACATAGATAATCCTGCTGAATTTTATGCGAAAGCCGATGTTGCGATAAATCCGGTATTTCAAGGTACAGGTTTGAAGATTAAGACTTTCGAAGCTATTTCTTTTGATAAGGTAACTTTGGTACATCCTCATAGTATGGCTGGTGTATTCAGAAAAGAAGATACTCCTTTGTTCGCTTCTGATAAACCTGAGGCTTGGGTAGCTTTTTTAAAAAAAATATGGGGAAATCCTGATGCAGTTAATGTAATCAAGCAAAAAAACAAAGAGTATTTGCAGGCGATGAATGAATTTATCATTGGCGAGTATATTAGATTTCTTAAAAATTAAATTTTAATTTATGATTATACGTAGTAAAGCACCCCTCCGCCTTGGTTTGGCTGGAGGTGGTTCCGATGTTTCACCATATAGTGATACATATGGAGGTTTGATATTGAATGCTACAATTAATTTGTATGCATATTGTACAATCGAAGAGACTGATGACAATCAGATAACCATCAATGCGTATGATGCGCATTGCAATAAAAGTTATCCGATGACAGAATGTCTGGAGATTGATGGTGAGGCAAGTCTCATTAAAGGTGTATATAATCGAGTGGTAAAGGATTTTGGCGTTGGTGCTAAATCTTTCAAGATTACTACTTACAATGATGCTCCTGCAGGGTCAGGTTTGGGCACATCATCTACTATGGTGGTTTGTATCTTAAAGGCATTTGTAGAGTGGCTTGGGTTGCCATTGGGTGATTATGAGATTTCCCGACTTGCTTATGAGATTGAGCGAAAGGATCTGGGATTGTCTGGTGGTAAGCAGGATCAGTATGCTGCAGCCTTTGGTGGTTTCAACTACATGGAGTTCTTGCAGAACGATATTGTAATCGTAAATCCTTTGAAGATTAAGCGATGGATTATTGATGAGTTGGAGGCAAGCATGCTTCTTTACTTTACAGGAAAGAGTCGTAGTAGTGCTGCCATCATTGAGGAGCAAAAGAAGAATACTTCTCATGGTGACAATGATGCTGTGGAAGCTATGCATAAGATTAAGCAGAGCGCTAAGGATATGAAACTTGCTATCTTGAAGGGTGATATTGACGGATTTGCTGATATTCTCCGTGAAGGTTGGGAGAATAAGAAGAAGATGGCAAATAACATCACCAATCCTATCATTCAGGAGGCTATGGATGTTGCGATGGCTGCTGGTGCTAAGGCAGGAAAGGTATCTGGCGCTGGTGGTGGCGGTTTTATCATGTTCGTGGTAGAACCTACCCGTAAAAAGGAAGTGGAAGAGGCTTTGAAGAAACTTAATGGCTTTGTGATGCCATTCCAGTTCTCTGATGGTGGTGCGCATGGCTGGAAGATTTATCCAACAGACGATGTTACTGCTTTGAAAGGTAAAAATGTAAAAGAGTAAAAAGGTAAATCTTCATGGAAAAGCATATTGAAACACTGGTGCAGCGTTATCCGCAGTTGGATAGCTGTAAGGAGGAAATTTTGAAGGCATATCAGGTATTAGAGGAAGCTTATGCGGCAGGTCGCAAATTGCTCGTAGCGGGCAACGGCGGCTCTGCTTCTGACTCTGAACATATAGTTGGCGAGCTGATGAAGGAGTTCAAACTGAAGCGTAAGATTTATGCTGCACAGATTGACCGATTGATGCAAATAGATGCAGAGATGGGTACAGTGTTGGCTGATCATCTGCAAGGTTCGCTTCCTGCCATCTCTTTGGTAGGAGAACCTTCATTGACAACTGCATTTATGAATGATGCCGTCCCTGTTCTTATTTTCGCTCAGCAGGTGAATGGCTTGGGTAGAGCTGGGGATGTTTTCTTGGGTATCTCAACTTCTGGTAACAGTAAAAATGTACTTTATGCAGCTGTTGCTGCAAAGTCTAAGGGATTGAAGGTAATTGGATTGACCGGTCAGAACGAAAACAGATTGGAAACATTCGCAGATGTTTGTATCCATGTTCCAGAGACCGAGACTTATAAGATTCAGGAACTTCATCTTCCTGTATATCATTGCTTGTGCTTGATGCTGGAAGAGAAATTCTTTGGAAATTGATAAACTCACACGAATCGCAAGGATTAATATCTATTCGTGTTATTCGAGAGATTCGTGTTCAAAACGAAATTCGTATGAAAACAATACTTATGGCGGGCGGTAGAGGAACCCGTATCGCTGAACTTTTTCCTAACATACCCAAACCACTGATTCCTGTGGCGGGTATGCCTATCCTTGAAAGAGAAATAAGATCTCTCTGTGCGCAAGGTTTTAAAGATATCATTTTGACCGTAGGTTATCTAGCCGACAAGATTATTGCCTATTTTGGAGATGGCAGTCAGTTTGGGGTAAAGATTGATTATTTTGTAGAAGAGTCACCTCTTGGCAATGCTGGTGCTTTGTTTAGACTGAGGGAAAAAATAGGTGATGAGCCTTTCCTTCTCTTGAATGCGGATGCAGCATTCGATGTTGATTTCAATCGTATGGTTGCATTTCATCAGAATCATGGAGGTCTTGTTACTCTGTTTACTCATCCTAATTCACATCCATACGATAGTGGATTGATCATTGCTGACAAAAACGGTCATGTAGAGAAATGGCTTGCCAAGGAAGATGAACGTCCACAATGGTATGACAATCGTGTGAATGCTGGTCTTCATGTGATAGATCCTAAGGTTTTGGATATTGGTTTGAAATCTCTTGAAATCAACAAAGAGTCTGGATTTCCACAAGGAAAGGTTGACTTGGACAGACAGATACTCAAACCTTTGTGTGGCTCAAACATGATGTTCTGTTATGACAGTCCTGAGTATGTAAAGGACATGGGTACGCCAGAACGTTTTCACCAAGTGGAGACTGATTATAAAAATGGTGTTGTTCAGGCAAAGAATCTTACCAACAAGCAGAAAGCCATATTCCTTGACCGTGATGGAACAATCAATAAATATGTGGGATTCCTTCGTAATATAGATGACTTTGAACTGATAGAAGGAGTAGCAGAGGCAATCAAGCTGATTAACCAAAGTGGATATTTGGCAATTGTTGTTACAAACCAGCCTGTGATAGCAAGAGGAGAGGTCACATGGGAAGAACTCAACGAGATACACAAGAAGATGGCAACCCTCTTGGGTAAAGAAGGAGCTTATGTTGATGGCATTTATATCTGCCCTCATCATCCAGACAAGGGATTTGAAGGAGAACGCCCAGAATACAAAATAGATTGCGATTGTCGCAAACCGAAGCCTGGTCTCTTGTTGCAGGCAGCTAAAGACTTCAACATTGATTTGTCAGAATCTTATATGATTGGTGATAGCCATCGTGATGTGGAAGCTGGCGAAAATGCAGGGGTGAAGAAGAGCATCAAGGTGGAAGAAAATTCGAAAAATAGTTTGTTGAAAGTGTTTAATGGTATTAAGAAAAACTAAGGATGAAAATCTTATTTATTACACGTCATTATTTAGATCAAAAAAATGGTGGTTCATTAGGAGCAAGAGCTTATTTGGATGCATTTTCTTGTCTATATGAGGACTTGGCATTATTATATCCAAATCACAAAAATATGGATATTAGTAATATAGTTAATCCTTGTATAAAACTAATCCCTTGTGATGATAATAGACCACTCTTGATTAAAGGTCTTGATATTTATAAAGGTAAGCTTCATCGTTTTGCTTCAATTTTAAAGAGAATTTTATTAGAAAAAACTTTTGACATAATCGTTTTTGATCATAGTATTCTTGGCGCAGAATTGCTTCCTATTATAAAAGCATTCGCTTGTAATTCTAAAGTTATTACGATTCATTGCAACGTTGAAACTATCTATAATAAAGATAATCCTGTAAGCTTATTATATAGATTTCCTTATACTCATTATATTGAAAAAGCAGAAAAAGATTGTTTAAACAATAGTTTCTTAAATTTGACAGTAACAAAAGAAGACGCTTCTTTCTTTAAAAGAGAATTCAATATTACCAATATAGAGTATTGGGGAACTTTTGAACATCGCAATAGTGTTCATTTCGCATTAGAGGCATCTAGAAAAAAAAGCGATGTTTTAAAGTTAGTTATTTCGGGTTCTTTGGGGTTTCCTCAGACAAATTCTGCTATAGTTTCTTTCCTTACTAAGTATTACCCTATTATAAAGAGTATTACTCCTAATGTAAAACTTGTAATAACTGGGCGAAATCCAACGGGTACGATAAATAAACTTTGCTCTAAAGACAAAAGTATTAGATTAGTACCGAATCCAAATAATATTTTTGAGGTTATAAAGCAAGGAGATATTTATATAAGTCCAATATTTGGAGGTAGTGGCGTGAAATTAAGAATAATGGATGGTTTAAAATTAGGTTTGCCAGTTCTTTGTCATGAGGCTTCTGCAAAAGGATATGAGGATATTGTTTCCCAAAAGTGTATGTTTACTTATCATGATGAGGAAACTTTTAAAACCTCATATAAACAACTTCTGGCTTCTATGCCTTCTCGTGAAGTTGTGTTTGATTCCTATATTCATAGGTTTTCCTTTAATTCAGGAACACAACGGTTGTGTACTATATTACAAAAATATAACTTGTTATGATGGAGAAAATCTTGTTTATAACAGCTTACGTTCCTCATAAGGCTGCAGCTGGCGAAAAGAATACTATGATTATGCTCAATGATTTAGCAGAATCATACGATGTAGATTTAGTGTATTTCAAATACGATTATGATAAGCCATATCTGCCAGAACGTAGCAATGTAAAAGTTCTGAAAGTTTTCAAAAACTCAAAATCCATAAAAATTTGGGGTATTCTCAATTTGCCTTTTCTTCATCCCGTATATTCTATTCGCTTTAGTTGGTCGAAGTTGATAACTTTGAAAAAACTAATGGGGAATACATCTTATAAAGCAATCGTTTTGAATCATAGTAATGTGTTCTATTATGGTAAGTTTTTGGATAAAAATACGCCTAAGATATTATTAGCTCATGATGTGATTATTCAACGAGCTTTGAGAACGGCAGGTAAAATGATGCAGCATATCTGTCGTTATAGTGAACGCTTGTGTTTTAATTTGCCGTATGCACATATCTTTTCATTTTCGCAGAAAGATGTTGATATAATCAAGCGAGAATATCATTTGCCAGCAAAGGTTTGTCTGGATTATATAGATCCTGATATTATCAACAAGCGAGTGGAAACGATAGAGGATTACTATATGTTCTTTGGCGATTGGACTCGTAAGGAAAATTATGAGGGTGCTTTATGGTTTATAGAAAATGTTTCTCCTTTACTTAAGAAAAAGACAACTTTTAAGATTATAGGACGCCAATTTCCTAAGGAGAAGATTAATAATAATAATCCATTAGTTCATTATGAAGTGATGGGATTTGTTGATGATCCATACTTGCTCTTATCACACGCTAAAGCTCTTGTATCACCATTGTTTAATGGCGCAGGAATTAAGGTAAAGGTAATTGAGTCTCTTGCTTGTGGTACACCTGTTATTGGTACAGAAATAGCTTTTGAAGGCTTGCCAAAAGGTTTTGAATCTAGTATGCTTCTTGCCAATACACCGGAAGAGTATGTTCAGGCTATGACTGATGTAACAACAGATATCGAAGTTAGGAAGAAACTTCGTTCTGACTTTATTGAGTGTTACTCTAAGGATAGTATTAGGCATTATATTGAAAAACTGTAAGTATTGAAAAACGTTCATTATCAGTTGATATAGCAAAAGGTATTTCTATCATAGCTATAGTATTAGGACATATCAATTTCTTATATCCAGTTGGACCATTAGTAAATACTAAAGATTTATTCATTTACCTTTGGCACGTTTCCGTATTCTTCTTGCTAGCAGGTTTCTTCATAAAAGAAGAGCAGCTTGTTCAGCCTAAGTTGTGGTTTAAGAAGAAATTCTCATCGCTTTATTTGAAAATTCTGTATTTCTATGTGCCTGCAGTATTGCTGCATAATGCGTTGATAAAGATAGGGTGGTATTCATTAGAGTCCACTGACCCTGTAATCAAGACTTATTCAATGATAGATTTCATTAAGCAAATAGTCTTGGCTATTTGTTTGGGTGGAAGAGAACCAATCGTTGGTGCAATGTGGTTTGTGTATGTGCTTTTTATGGCTTTAATCGGATTGTCTATTGTGTCATGGCTGATAAAGAAGTTAGCCAAGGATGAAAGACAATGCGAATGGATGAGAGGTATTGCATTGTTAGCAATGTATATTGTTGCTGGTATTCTTAGTAATAAGTATGGTTTGACCATCCGTCGATTTAGTAATACGTTTACTGCAATGTTGCTGATATATGTTGGCAAAATAATGTATCAGAAGATGAAATTGTCTTTTGATAATGGGTATCTTGCTATTATTTGTGGATTGATAGCTTTTGAGGTAGCTTGTATGCTTGGCGGTGTGGCTCTGAATGGTAATGAATATAAGGATATACTTCAACTGTTAGTTGCTGCACCAGCCGTGCTATATATAATAATGTATATAGGTAAGCATATTGAGGCTAACGTAGTAGGTAAGGCTATCGCATATATTGGAAAGGAGTCTTTCTACGTTATGGCTTTGCACTTTGTAGGCTTTAAATTTTGTACTTTAGCATTGCAAGGTATAGGTTATAGGGGGCAAATCTTTGTGATTTGACACCTGGTGTTGATGGTAATAATCTCTTGCTTTTTGTGTACGCATTCTTTGGTGTAGGATTCCCATTAGTTTTTATGTGGGGATTTAGGAAAATAATAAATCTATTCTAGAAATAGATTATAAACATTCGTATTTACAATGAATAGTAATTATTATTATAGTAACGTAATGCAATCTTCCAGAAACAAAGCGTTTCTGGAAGATATGCAGACTCTTGCTGATTCTATTAAACAGCAGGTTTATGTTTTGTCTGGGCCTCTTATTGATGGAAAATATCAATATAACGATGAGTCTTTGATGATAGTTCTTTCTTCAAAAAAGAAAATTGCCTTTGTTACAACCAAAAAGGTTGATGACAATTTTGAAGATTTGTGTGAAGATATTATAGAGGACATAGGCTCTGTTAGCGATAAATATGGCTATAAAGAGAAAATAGGTCGCCCACGAAAATGGAAGAGTAAACTCACTACTATCTATTCAACTAATGATATAGTAGATATAAAAGAATGGTTTGGTAATGAGTTAGCCGTTAAAGATTCTGAAGATTATAGAACTTTAGATTTACTGGTATCTCTTTTCATTGGTAGTATTAATGATGTAAAGAATATAACAACAGAAGAGCCTGACAATCTGTTAGACAAGGTAAAACATAAAATACAGTTGTTTGATGGTCAACAGACTCGTTTTATTTACGAGGAACTAGAGGCAGAAGGGAAGCGAATTACTATTCAAGGATTGTCTGGAACTGGAAAGACAGAACTCTTAATGCACAAGCTGAAAGATCTGTATGTTAAGAATAAGGATGCTGTTTTTGGTTTTACTTGTTTCAATAAGATATTGGCCAGAAAATTGAGAGAACGAATTCCTGAGTTTTTTAATTTCATGAAGGTTGAACAGCAGATTGATTGGAATCGTTTACTTTGCGTCAGCGCTTGGGGAAGTTATGGCAATGAGTATTCTGGTATTTATAGATATATCTGTAGTTTCTATGAAATCAGTTTCTATAGCTTGCGTGAATGTGGCACCTTTGATTCTGCTTGCCAAAAGGCTGTAGAGCAAGTACGTGAAAAGATTAAAAGTTATGGCTATGCATTTACTTATATGTTCGTAGATGAAAGTCAGGATTTTAAGGAATCTTTTTTCAATCTATGTGAGTTGGTTACAGAAAAGAAATGCTTCATTGCTGGTGATATATTTCAATCAATTTTTGAGGAGAAGAAAAAAGATGTGATACCTCCTAATTTTTTGTTAAGCAAATGTTATCGTACAGACCCAAAGACTCTTATGTTTGCTCAAGCATTGGGAATGGGCTTGTTTGAAAAAGAAAAACTATGGTGGCTAGATAAAGAACAATGGGAACAATGTGGTTATCAAGTAAAAATAAAAGGAAATCAATATACGCTGACTCGTGAACCTCTTAGGAGGTTTGAGGATGTTGATCCTAATTTCGATAGCTTAAATATTATAGGTGTGAAAAGCTTTATACCTGGAATAGTGAAGCTTATTCGTAAAATATACAATGAGTTTCCAACAGTAAAACCTGATGATATAGCCATCATTTTTCTGGATAATGAAAAATATATTTATCAAGCAGCTGAAGATGTAGAACGTGCTTTAGGAAATGAATTAGGTATCAACTGCAATATTGCTTATGAGTCTAAAAAAACAGAAAAAGGTAAAATATTGATAAGCAACAGAAACAATATTAAGGGTTTAGAGTATCCTTTTGTAATATGTCTTACTAATAAAATACTGAAAAATATGAGCTATCGAAATACGATGTACACGATGTTGACCCGTTCTTTCATTCGTTCATATTTGATGTTGCCTAAGGGAGAAGGGTATGATAATGGTTTCACCATAGAAATGTATGAAGGTGGTCAAGCTATTATGAAAGAAAAGAAGTTGGTTGTAACTGCACCTACCGAAAAAGAACAAGTACGTATTAAGGCATGGGTAAAAGCAGGTAAACAAGCTCTGTCTTTAGAGGATAGGATTAGTAATATATTTAAGGAACTAGATATTACTGATACTCATACGAAAGATACTATCAGAAAATCATTAAATGGGGTACCTATTAAGAATAATGATGCCATTCTGAAACAGCTGATACAAACTTTTCTTAATAGTATTGATGATGAAGGAGATTTTGCGTAAGATTGAGTTCTATGAGAATAAGAAATTCTCACAGACTCTGAAACAACATAAGGATTATACAAGGGTTTTGCTTGAAATCACTCGAAAATTGCTAAACAACAATGATAGTATTGAAGAGGTTTCTTTGTCAACTCAATCTTATTTGAAAGTCGTGATAAACAAGCAAAGTAGAATATTTGTGTATCTGTCAACAGATAAGTTTTACTCTTTTGAATATCCTTGTCAAGTTGAAGTCAATAAGTATACAAAACAGGTACTCTCTATATATACCACTACAGGCATTAGATGCACTTGGGAGCTTATTTCAAATGCAATATCTATTCTTGATGATGTGAAATGTGATTCTATCATTGATGTTTATGAGTCAAGGGATGAAGAAGATGCTTTTATGAACATAGAGGCATATAAGCTCTTGGAATACTTTTGGGCCCATGAACCATGCTATCTTAGATATGATTATGATCCTCGCAGTAGCAACGGTGCTTTGCATCCTCTATATCATTTGGATGTTAATATGTCTTTGAAAGGTACTTATAAGATAGGACTCAAATCAAAACTTTCACCAGAAGAATTTGAGAATATAGTGAATAAAAGCACTGATTGTTATTATTTGCTAGAAAAACTTCCTTCTCACTTGCTTGCGTTGAAAGGTTATCAAAAAAGCAAAAAGAAAAATAAACGAAAAAAATAAAGATATGAAACAGCAATTAAATCCACCAGCAAATTGGAATGACTTTGAAGATTTATGCCATAAACTCTGGCGCTCAATTTGGGGGGACCCTAACACTCAGAAGCATGGTAGAAGAGGACAAGCACAACATGGGGTAGATATCTATGGAAAGCCTTCATATGCTAGTGGTTATCATGGTGTTCAATGCAAGGAGAAAGATAGACAGTTAGCTAAAGAACTTAAAATAGAGGAAATAGAGACAGAATCGAGTAAAGCTCAATTATTTACTCCTAAATTAGAAAGTTTCATTATTGCGACTACAGCAGCTCGTGATACCAAAATACAGGAAAAGTGTAGAATGTTATCTTCTGAAAATAAGTTTGGCTTTCCGATAAGCGTGTGGAGTTGGGATGATATATCTGATGAAATTCAATACAGACCAGAGATTTTCGAAGCAACGTACAAAGATGGGGTAGATGTTTATAATAATATAGAGCTGCATTTAAGTCCTTTGGATAGTGGAGATAAACTTATGGCATTTATGACTAGACCATGTGTCAAAGAGTTTATGTCAGAATCTACTATGTTGTATCTCTCTTGTCTCATACTTGAATTTTACGATAATGCGTTTATACATGGAAATGCCTCCGAGGTAAAAATTCAATTGTTAGAGGGACATATACTTTCTATTTCTGATAATGGCAAGAGCTTTGATCCTTTTAAGGAATTACAGAATAAAGGACGGGGCGGTCACTTTACAATCTTAGAGTTTAAAGAGCTATGTGGTGATGATTGCCAAGTGAGTTATTGCTATAAGAATGGTTTAAATGTAACGATACTTGATTTTAAAAATGATTTTTTAAAGAAAGAAATCAGACCTTTGGAAATAGAATTTCCCTGTAGCTCTGATTGTATTAATACGAGAAGGGAAGCTAAAGTGTCTGCTATTCAAGATATTCAACGTATAAAAAAATCGGGTAGGAAAATAAAACTTTTATTGAAAAGCTATGGACCGATTAGTGGATCCATGGAATATTTAAATAGTCTTCTAACAACTGTAGGAAACAGAATAGAATCTGCATCTATTCCTAATGGTTCTGAATATCAATATGAAGAACTCCTAAAATCTTATAATATTCCATATACAGTTAGATAACGAATAATAAATTTAAAAATAATGAACGTAATTAAGACAAATATAGAGGGCGTGCTTATTATTGAACCACGCCTCTTCCGTGATGCTCGTGGCTATTTCTTTGAGAGCTTTAGCGAGCGTGAGTTTAAAGAGAAGGTTGAACCTTTAGTTGGTTATCATGTAGAGTTCTGCCAGGACAACGAGAGCATGAGCTCGTATGGTGTGATGAGAGGCTTGCATTTCCAGAGACCTCCGTTTACCCAGAGCAAGTTGGTGAGATGCGTGAAGGGTAGAGTGCTGGATGTTGCCGTGGATATTCGTAAAGGTTCTCCTACATACGGTAAGCATGTAGCTGTGGAACTGACAGAGGATAATCATCGCCAGTTCTTTATTCCTAAGGGCTTTGCTCATGGCTTTGCTGTATTATCAGAAACTGCGGTATTCCAGTATAAGTGTGATAACTTCTATCATCCTGAAGCTGATGGAGGTATCTCTATATTGGATGAATCGCTTGGTATAGATTGGATGATTCCTACAGAACATGCTAATCTGAGTGATAAGGATACAAAACATCCTTTGCTAAAAGAATTTGATTCACCATTTACTTTCTAATTTTCGCTATGATAATAACTGCATCTATTGTGACCTATAAGACAGATCACGATGAATTAAAGAAGTGTATAGATTCTATGCGCAAGAATGGTATTGCACCTATTTATATAAGTGACAATTCGCCTAGTGATGAACTTCGAGAATTCTGCTCTCTGTTGGATGGGGTGGAGTATATCTTCAACAATGCCAACATGGGATATGGACCAGGGCATAATGTGGCTATAAAGAAGGCACAGGAGATTCATGCCGACTATCATCTTGTGATTAACTCGGATGTGTATTTTGATGAGGGCGTTATAGCAAAGATAACTGAGTATATGGAAGCAAACAAGGATGTGGCTCAGCTTCAGCCGATGCTTCGCTATCCTGATGGTCGCCTACAGTTGACCACTCGTTTGTTGCCAACGCCTTTCGACCTTATCTTCCGTAGGTTTATGCCAAAGAAAATGGGAGAGAAAATGAACTATCGCTATACCTTGGAGTTTTGGGATCACAAAACTCCTGCAAACATCCCATATCATCAGGGAAGTTTCATGTTCTTCCGCTTGTCTGCATTCGATAAGGTGGGATTGTTTGATGAGCGATACTTCATGTATCCTGAGGACATTGATATTACCCGAAGAATGCATAAGTATTATCGCACAATGTATTGGCCAATGGTGTCGGTGGTGCATGCTCATAGAGCAGCATCTTATAAGAGTAAGAAAATGCTGAAGATTCACATGGAGAATATGGTGAAGTACTTCAATAAATGGGGCTGGTTCTTTGATAAGGAACGTTCTGAATGGAACAAGAAACTCTTGAAGGAACTTGGCTATAAGAAATAATTTTGTTTGTGTAAATATGAAAATCTAGTATGAACTATATTATCACTGGCGGTACCGGTTTCATCGGTACCCATCTTACAAATTTGCTCAAGGAGCGTTATCCTAACGCCCAAGTATATAACCTCGATATCGTGAAGCCTGGCACTCCTAATCCGGTAGTGAAGGATTACAAGCCAGCTTTGCGAGATGGTCAGAAGTTGCAGTCAACTTTCATCGAGTACGATATCCGCAAGCCTATCGAGAACTTGCCATTTACTCCTACAGAGGATGATGTCATCTTCAACTTTGCTGCCGTGCATCGTACTCCTGGTCATGAAGATCATGAGTATTTCGAAACGAATATCCGTGGTGCTGAGAATGTGGTGGCTTTTGCTGAGAAGTGGAATATCAAGAAGATTGTGTTTACTTCTAGTATTGCACCATATGGTGCTGCTGAGGAGTTGAAGAAGGAAACTACTTTGCCTACTCCTAATACTGCATACGGTATCTCTAAGTTGGTGGCAGAGAAGATTCATGAGAAGTGGCAGAATGGAGATGCGACTCATCGTCAGCTCACTATCGTTCGCCCTGGTGTGGTATTCGGAAAGGGTGAGAATGGTAATTTCACCAGATTGTATTGGGCTATCCGTGGTCATAAGTTTGCTTATCCTGGCAGAAAGGATACCATCAAGGCTTGTATCTATGTAAAGGAATTGGTTCGCTTCATGCTGTATCGCTTGGAACATCATGAACATGGTGTTGAGTTGTATAACTGTTGCTTCGAACCTGCTTATACCATTCAACACATCGTGGAGGCTATGAAGAAGGTAACAGGATTGACTCAGTTTGTACCTGATATTCCGAACTGGGTTATCATGCCTATGGCAAGGGTGGCAATGCTTCTTGGTTCGCCAATGGGTATCTGTCCTGCGAGAGTGAAGAAGCTCCAGATTTCTACTAATATCTGTGGTGAGAAGTTGAAGAACTGCGGTTATCAGTTTAAGTGGAGCTTCGAGGAAGCTCTTGCTGACTGGTTCGAGGATAATGACAGACAAGGATTAAAATAATATATATATGAAAGGAATCGTATTAGCAGGTGGTAGTGGTACACGCTTGTACCCTATCACAAAGGGTATCAGCAAGCAGCTGATACCAATCTTTGACAAGCCGATGATATATTACCCAATATCAGTATTGATGTTGGCAGGTATACGAGAGATATTGATTATCTCAACACCATTCGACTTGCCTGGCTTCAAGCGATTGCTTGGTGATGGTAGCCAACTGGGTGTGAAATTTGAGTATGCTGAGCAGCCTTCACCTGATGGCTTGGCTCAGGCATTCATCATTGGTGAGAAGTTCATCGGTAATGATTCTGCTTGTCTTGTTTTGGGAGATAACATCTTCTATGGTGCTGGTTTGAACCAGATGTTGCATCAGGCTGTAGTAGATGCAGAGCAGAATAACAAAGCTACTGTATTTGGTTATCGAGTAAGCGATCCTGAGCGATATGGCGTGGCAGAGTTTGATGAGCAAGGCAATTGCCTGAGTATCGAAGAGAAGCCTGAGCATCCAAAGAGCAATTATGCTGTGGTAGGCTTATACTTCTATCCTAACAAGGTGGTGGAAGTAGCTAAGCATATCAAACCATCTGCTCGTGGTGAGTTGGAAATCACAACAGTAAACCAGGAGTTCCTGAAGGATAAGCAGCTGAAGGTACAGACCATGGCAAGAGGATTCGCCTGGCTTGATACCGGAACCCATGATTCCCTTTCTGAGGCATCCACCTTTATCGAAGTCTTGGAGAAGCGCCAGGGCTTGAAGGTAGCTTGCTTGGAAGGTATAGCATACCGTCAGGGTTGGATTACGGCAAAACAGTTGAGAGAGAATGCTCAGCCAATGTTGAAGAATGACTATGGCAAGTATCTCCTTTCAATACTTGAAGAGAAAGGTCAAACATTAAAAAAGAATTTAGAATATTAAGAGTACAAATCCCCCAACAGGTATTGTTCAAATGATACTTATAAAGTAATGAACTTGATGATTTTTAGTCAAGATCCCTGCTGTCTGAGAAAACCTAGCTTAGAATTTTAGTTCTTCCTAGAACTTTATCAGAACTCATTATATAATTGTCGAATTAGAATAGTAATCTGTAATTAGTAAGTTAGTTGTTGATTATGGGTAAAGAGCAATATATATCGAGGCTTATTGACTCTATGCAGACCACTGTTGATACATTAGGTAAAGAAGTATTGATGGCGATAAATAGAAATGAGGTGATGTTGAAGGAAAAAGCCTTTTCAGCTTATGCTTTTAATGCTTGCCTTATGGGAGTTGACTTTGTTTATATTAATGTCAGCATAAGTGCTCTTGCTGCTTTGAAGACTGATAATGTACATGCCAAGCGATACCATTGGAAGAATGTTGTTGCTGGAATATCTGAAGGTATTAAGTACATTTACACCTTTAAAGAGAACGAGAAGAAAACTCTGATTAGGTATTTGACGACTATCTTAAATGACTCTGGTATAATGATACCTGAAATCATAAAATCTCTTTCTGTTCTTCAAGATTTACTTGATAAGTTTACAGCAAATTGGGATGGTAAAGATATGAGAGATATTGCGCTGCATTATGACAAATCAACAGAAAAGCTTATAAAGGAAACTGTTGATATCACCGATGAAGAGCCTTATGCCTCCTTGCTGTCTGATTATTTGCAGATAATGAATATCCTTCATTCTATTTGCATGTATGGATTTATACAGAGTTTAATTAATTGTAATTTAAGTTTCAATGATATCCTTCAAAATGAAACAAGTAGGTATGTAGGTAATGACAAGCATAAGAAGGCGATTCATGCTTTGCTTAAAGAGGATAAGTTTAAAATAGCGATAGAAGAAAATCTTGAAGAATATGGAAAGCGATTTCTTGATAGTTGTTCGGTCTTTGAGAAACTTCATAAGGTTTATGAACTTTTGGGTTGTGAAGGTGAATTTAAACTTTCTAATAACCATTTCGGAAAGTTATATAAATTACATAACCTTTATTCGTTAGTGTTGTATTCTATGTTGGATCTACTTTCAATTACTGATTCCTATCTGTCTTCTAAAACGGAGTTGGAAGCTGCTTTGAATATGAGATATTTCTTAATTGTAAAGACATCGGTCTTGACTCATATTGTTGGTTATACAGAAAAAGAGGCGAGTATATCCCTATGGAATGAAATTAAAGGGTTTATTCCTGTATCAGATTCTCAACTCCATGATATGACCGCGACAATGGATTCTTATTTGAGGGAAAGCGTAAAGGATCAAAATATTAAAAGGAAAAGGGCAAAGTTGTTACATTTGTCATTTTCCAAAAATAAACCAGGAGATGTTAAAGAGATATTATCTGTGCTGGATACTTTTGATCCTCTATCGGAATTTTATAAAGTACTTAATTTAATCAAACTGTTGGTTAAGGTTATCAAATTCTTAGATCGTCTAATTGTATCAATGGATAAAGAATTAACTATTGAAAACCAGAAACATCTAGATAAAATAAGAAGTATGTCTTCTTCTCTAAGAGATATGATTGAATGCAATGTCAAGGATAAAGTTCTGAAAGAGGAATTGGTGACATCAATAAACTTAAAATCATCGATTTGTTGAATAATCGCTAGAAGCGATAAATAGCCTGGAGTATCTTCTCACAGGCTTCACTATCTAACATGAAAAGATAAAGATTACTAAAAGATTAATGGTTTGCTAGGATAGTAACAGTAAAAGTAGTATATTTGCAATTGCTAAATAAAAAAGGTGTAGCTTATGGTACTAGGAGATTTTAAATTTTTAGGTGTTCCTTGTCATTCAATAGACTTGGATGACTTGAAAGTTTTTATGGCAGACGATGGTAGTGCCAAACGCATCCATTTTGCCACATCCCATGCTCATGCCTTAAGAAAAGACTCTCATGGAAAACCTTTTGCTTGGTTTAATGTACCTTTCAGAAATACTATAGAGCCTTTAATGAAAAAAGAACTTGGAAGTTCTAATTTTGCATTGTTTTTGAGTAAAACGACAGATAAGCCTTTCCGAATGGTTTTTAACGAAAAGGAGTATGAGGATATTCTTGCTTTTATGGGCAAATATAAGGATATCGTATTCTTGCGTGATTGTTTGGATTTGTCTCTATCTCTGTCAATGAATAGGATAGACGAAAATACAAGGACAGAGATTGGCGAATTGGAATATCAGGCAAAGTATCATCCAGAAAGCTCTGAATACAGCAACGTGATTGCTTCTTTAACAGAACGAATGCAAGGCTTTTTGGATTCTATTCCTTTTTTCAAAGATGCTGATTATATTTGCGTGGTTCCAAGTAGTCATACTTTTGTGAGAGAAATTGTGTCTGGTTTAAAAGGATTCGATTTTTCTGATATTTCAAGTTCTTTGTCTTGGGATAAAAAATCAGAATTGAAAAATGCTGAAAGCTTGGAAGAAAAGTTAGATGCATTGCTAAATTCTCATTTGCAGATAGCTGATGAGATGGACTTAAAAGAAAAAAGCATTTTGCTTGTGGATGATTTGTACAAATCTGGACTAACTATGCAGTATGTTGCAATGATGCTGAAAAATGCAGGATGCTCTCGTGTTTTTGGATTGACTTTAGTAAAATCTTTAGGTAATAATTAGATAGATTATGGATTGGTCTGGTATTGAAGTTGTTAAGATACTATTTCGCTTGTTGAGGGTAAAGGGGATGGGACCTGCTAGAGTAAATAAATTACTCTTTAGCATACGAAATAAGGTTACCACTCCTTTAGAACTTCAACGTGAAGTCTCTGTTCGTCTAACAGAAGAACAGAGATTGGCGTTTATGCAGGATTATGAAATTTCAGATAGATTATCTGATGTTCAGTATTTATCTATATTGGATAATAATTACCCCAAATCACTATTGGATGAGTTGGGAATAAATAGCCCAACTGTATTATCTTATAGAGGAAATGTAGCATTGCTGTCCAAAAATAAAGTTGGTTTCAGTGGCTCTAGAAAGGTATCGGATAAAGGTTTGGGAATTGCTACTGATATAGCTACGCAACTTTCTGGTCAAGGCTTTTGTCTGGTGTCTGGATATGCTAATGGTGTGGATATGATAGCTCATAAAACAGCTTTAGCTAATGGAGCCACAACCATTTTAGTATTGCCGGAAGGCATAAGTTATTTTTATGTAAGGAAAGAAATTGCTCCTTACTGGGATTGGAACAGAGTGTTAGTTGTAAGTGAATTTGATCCGCAAGCAAAATGGATGGTTTCGCGTGCAATGAAAAGAAACAGTACTCTCATAGCTTTAAGCCAGGCAATGTTGGTGATAGAGGCTGGAGAAAAAGGGGGAAGTCTTGATGCGGGATTAAAGTCCATCGATTATGGAAAAAGATTATTTGTGCCCCAATATGCGGAGTTTCCTACTTCTGCATTAGGTAATGCATTACTGATTCAACATGGCGCTTATCCTTTAAGGATGAAACGCTCTAGTAAAAAAACAAACTTGGACATGTTGTATGCTTCTGTTGGAAGTTTACAGCCTGCAGAATCTTTATTTAGTTAAGGGAAATATGATGTGTAACAGTTATGTATCATGCAATAGACATGATGCATAACTGAAGTTTTTCCCATACCTTTTTATCTAGCATGAAATAAGGGATAGCCTTTTTACTATCCCCTGCAAAATAGAAAAACAGATGTTTGAAGCCTGGAGCATCAGTATATTCGTAGGCTTCGATTTTCACAATGTTGATGCCTTGCGACTGAAGTGTCGCAAGGAGTTGCTGACGTTGCTTTATCGTAAGCTGCTTATACTTCGTATATATAGTATTAATATCGTATGTCATAACCGTTGTTTCTAGTTTATGAAATGATGGGTTTCTGATGGAACCCGCTGTTTATGGCTGCGAAGATAACAAAATAATTTCAAATATAGTTATGTTTCGACTAAAAACATTAACAATTTTGGGTAGTAAGGCGGAATTAGCCTCATTACTAGAGGGCAAATTGCTCATAAACACAGTAAATGCTCACTCTTTTAACACCGCAAAGAAGGATCAGCTCTTTGCTGATGCTCTGTAAGTATTCGGTGAATGCCGTATTGTGCGCCTAGATAAAGTTTCGTACCTTTGCACCATGATTTTAAATTATCCAAATTATGGTACAAGGCAAGAAACAATTAAACAGTAAGCCAAAGTTCGCCGAGGTTGTAATCGGCGACAATGAGGCGAAGGAGATGCGTGAGTCAGCAAATGCTCGCAACCATCGCAATCCTTATTTAAAATTAAGCTATCCCAATGGTGTGACACTAATTCTACCTGCTGACATCAGTATCGAACAGCTTCGAGCTTACATTAGCATAACAGTGTAGGCTTATGGCTAGAGTTTGTCAGTTGACGGATGACCTGAAGTACTACTTGTGCATGGAGCGTATATCACCATTACAGCGTAAGGTTTTAACACATTAAGTATTTACCTTTGCATCCGAATTCTTAAAAATCAGAATTATGGAAACAAAGGAATACTTCGAAAAGGTGATGCAGGACTTTAACCAGAACCGTAGAGGTCGAAACCTGCGTAAGTATTGTAGTGATGAAGGAATCGACTACAAGTGGTTGTCTGAATACAAGAAACAGTACTCTTCTAGCAAGGGTAAGGTAGAGAAGGAAGAAGAACCTTCATTGATACCTCTTCAGGTTATTGATGAACGCTTCTCAGAACAGCCTGTTGTACAGCCAGAGGCAAAGTGGTGCGTAAAGCAACTGGTGATAGCAAGTCCTACTGGAGATGAGTTGGAGATAAAATGTTCAAACTTGGCGGTTGTTGTAGAACTGCTGCGTAAAATGAGTATGTAGTATGCTCAATTTTACGTCACGCACCAATTTCTATATCTGCAGCATCCCAACAGATATGAGAAAAGGAAGAGAAGGATTGGCAACAATAGTCCGTGAGTATTTTCATCGCGACCCAACGGCCTATGGAGAAGCCTTCATCTTCTATAACAAGAAATATGATACGGTGAAGATCCTTCACTATGACTTGAATGGCTATGTGATTTATCAGAAATGGTTTGATGATGGCAAGATGCTGAAACCAAAGTTTATGGAAATAAAGAGTTGCCATCTTATAACTCGTGAACAAGTGACTTTGCTTGTATCAAATGCCGTTCAATCTAAAATGTATATTTATGATGAATAAAACAGAAGATCCTGACTTTGTTGCCTCTTGGCAGAAAGTTGAGGAGGCTCTAAAGCGTCTTGATGAAAATCAGGTGGAACGTTTGTTCTCAAAGAAACATGCGTCCTTGGCTGATTTTCACCAAGCTCTAATAAAAGAGTTGGAACTAAAGGCTACTGCCTTGGAATCTGCTGTGGCTTCTTTGAAGGACGAGAGTAAGGCAATAATGCAGGAAACCTTAAAAATCAAGTCAGAAACAAAGAAACTTCGTGAGGAAAGAGAACGGATGAATGAAGAATTGTTGCAGAAAAAGCGTGAGCTAGACCAGTTGAAAACTCGCAGGAAATGAGAGAGTTAGCAGATGAAAAATAGTTCAAAAAATAAACGTTCTTTAACTCGTAAAATGCTGATTTCTAGAGATTTTTTTGTATCTTTGCATACATGAAACAGCAAGAGAATATGATATTAAACAAGCTCAATCAGTACAAAAATCTGTACCTTCAGGCGAGCAATGAAAATGCTCACTTGAAACATGCTGTGTCTAAGCATGAGGATGAGTTAGAGGCCAATCGCAAGACGATTGATTCTATGGATAGTCGTATTCTCGAGTTGGAGGAGAATCAAAAAGAATGGGATAAGGAAAAAGCACAACTTCAAAGTCAACGAGACTGTTATAAAAAGGAACGCGATGAAGAGCGTGAGTCTCATTCTCAGACTAAAAAGGAACTGGCAAAAGCCAAGGAGAAAATAACGAAACTCCAAGAGTCCAAGGAAGCCAAGGAACTTAGCGAACAAGCCAATGTGGACTTGCGCAGCGTGGTTCTGGTGCTCCAACGCCGTCTCTTCAAGACAAACAGCGATGCTAGTTCCTATATGAAAGGCGAGGTTGAGTTCGATGAACGTCGAATGAACGACATGGAATTCACTGATGTCGTTGACGAAGCTAACAAGTTGGCCAGTGGAATTATTGAGGAAGTTGACCAAACCCCAGTTGACACAGGTAAAGAGCCCAAGTTGCCAAAGTCCGACAAAAGGAAAGAAAAGAAAGACAAAGAGGACAAGCCTAAGCGTAGAAGAAACGTCTTCTCCATCAAGGTGCTTGACTCTATGGGTATTGATACGAGCAACTTGCCTGCAGGCTTCAAGCTAATCCATCGCAAAGACAAGATTACTGGCGAGGACGTTTGGATTGTGAGAATGTACGATTGCTATGCTCCCTTGGCAGGTTGTATCGAGTATGAAATCGGCAGGTTCAATGTTCCTGGACATGATCCGATGTGCAGCAAGCATCCAGACCATATTGTAGGTAAGAATCCATTGCTTCCAAGCTTTGCCCGATTCTACCTTGACATGAAGATACATTATAATGTAAGTGAGAATCGCATCTTGGAGATGCTGAGAGACATGGAGGCATTTATGCCACAGTCCTCGCTCAACAAGTGGATGCACGAGATAATGAAGTGCTTGCGTGAGCGATTGCAAGACCTGATGCTGGAAGTGATAAAGTCATCGATATATACCAACAATGACGAGACTCGTATTTTGGTTCGCAACTTGTTGGAAGACAAGCCTGACAAGTACAAAGTGGAGTATATCCATGCCGCCCTCTCCTTGGAGAAGAAGCTGGTTGTCATGCTCTACGGTGAAGGCAGTCGTAGCCATACAATCCCTGAGGAACAAATCTTCGAGCACTCGAACATCAAGTATTTTACGGCAGACAGAGCCAAGCTTTATGATACAGTAGTCAAGAGCATCGAGGAAAAGTATGGTGTGAAGATTACTCGCACGGCTTGCTGGTTCCATGCCCGTCATTACTTCGTGGACGCCTTCATAGCAGACCATCGAGTGAGACCAATCATCAAGCTTATGAACTACCTCTTCTATATAGAGCGAGTTGCAGATGAAAAAGGCAAGACAGGTGAGGCTCGACTAAAGTTCCGCTTGAAGTACAGTCGCTTCGTCGTTCAGTCCATCATGAAGGCATTGCAGAGAATGAAGGACGAGAAGGACGTGAAGAAGTATGGCAAGATGGTGATGCGAGCAGTCAACTACGTGCTTGATGATAAAGAGGCGTTTCAAGTCTTTCTCACTAATGGTGATGTAGAAATCCACAACATAGCCATTGAGCGATGCTTCCGGCATATCGCCATGGGACGTCGCAATTGGGGCAAGGCAGGTAGTCATGAGGCTGCGGAGAACTTAGCTTTTATGTATTCTTTATATGAAAGCTGCAAAATGAACAATTTAAACTTTGGAAGGTATATTGAAGACATCCTTACCCGCATGAAAGATGGGGATAAGGACTATAAGTCTATGCTTCCATGTTACTATGTAGAGAAATCCGATGAGGTGAAGGAGTGCGCTTAGGCAATCCTTCACCCTAAAAACGATAATAAAATAACTTTTTTCGAAAACAGATACGTGTAACTACTTGTAAAATAGTGGGGACGCTGTAATGGTGATATACGCATGGAGCCAGTCAACATGCGAGGAAAAAATGGTAAACAATAAGGTAAACGATATGTTTGAACAGCAACAAAATACAGGGAAAAGTACGTCTTTGGCAGAGAAATATGCCAATGCCGTAGGCCAGTTGTCCGATGCCAATGATCGGGCAGCGCATGCAGAGCATGACCTGCAGGTGGAGCGCATCACTCGTCAAGACTTGATTGACGAGGAGGTGGCTCGCCGTGTTGCTGAAGCAGAAGAACGTATCAGAAAAGAGTTGGAAGCTCAATTAGCAGATAAGACCAAGGAATTGGAGGAACGTAATAAGGCTTTGGATAAGCGTGAGTCTGATGTAGATAAGAAAGCGGAGACAATCGCCCAAAATGTAAGTGAACAGGTTCGCCAGCAGATGTCTGCAGCTAAAACCCGTTTCGAGAAAACTGCGCTGAATCGTTTGGCTGATATGTTTGACATGTTCATGCAGGCGTTCATCGCCCTTGGTGACAAGGATTCTTCCAAAGGTCAGGAACTGTTGCAGAAGTATCAGCTTGCGGCAAAGGAAGCGCATGGGTCTTTGACGGATGAGATCAAGGATAAACTGGCCAAGGTTGAAGCTAAAAACAAGTCGAAGTCCGAGCAGATAGCCTCTCTTGTCAGAATGATATTTACTCAAAAGCGTGAGCGGGTAGTCTTTAGTAAGGAAGAACGTGATACTATCTATGATAAGGTAATGGCATCAGTTGAGTTCACTGATGAGGAAAAGAAACGTTACCGGGAGTGTCGTGAATTCTGTGAGGAATATCGCAAGCGCAAGGCTATAAAGAAGCTTTTGAATAGCCAGAAGGAACAGAAGGGGCATGGGCGAAATCCTATACCTGAGGATATGCCTCGCTTGGAGGAAAAGGTACTTTGGCCTGAAGGCTACATAGGACATGAGGATGAATATGTAATTGTTTACCAAGGCAAGGTGCAGGAGTTTATCGTGCCAGCCAAAGTACGCTACTTTGTTCAGCCATATCGTCGTCCTGTAGTTCGTCGCAAGGATGATCCAATGCAGAAGCTCTTGCAGTCTCCTTGTTATGAGGACGTATTTTGGAAGAGTTATGCGTCTGCTGAGTTATTGGCGCAGTTAGAGTGTAATAAGTATGTCCTTCATCAGCCGTTTAACCGGCAGATAAAGAAGATGAAACAGGATGGCTTGATACTCGCTCCTTCAACAGTCGATGACTGGCATCAGGGTGTATGCGACAAGATAGAACCTCTCTACAATCTGCAGAAGGATCGGGTAATGTCTAGTTTGCTGCTTGGCGCTGATGTGTGATGGTTACTCCGGCTATGATTGGCTGAAGAAGATAAATGGTCGTATATTGTGTCGCTGTGTCGTTCATGCCCGAAGACCAATGGAACGAGCCTTGAAGGAAAATCCTAATATTGCAAAGATAGGTATTCTCTTCTACCAGAACATTAACCTGGTTGAGGAAATGATAAAGGAGAAGAAACTTGAGGGCGAGGAGAAGGCACAGTTCAGGAAGGACCATGCCGAGCCGCTATGGGAGGACTTCAAGCTATGGGCTGCAAGTGCCATCTTGGATGTGCCAAAAGACAGCAATATATACCAGGCATTGAACTATATGCTGCGCAACTATACAGAGCTGACCAATTATATAGACATCCCAGACATGCCTTTGGACAATAATGATACCGAACGCCTGATCCGTGACATGGTGATGGGAAAGAAGGCTTATTTGTTCTGCCGTGACTTGGATGCCTGTAAGCGTGCAGCAATGATGTACTCCTTGTTTGGTGCATGTAAGGTACTAGATAAAAATCCTGAGCGTTGGCTTTGTTATGTGTTGAAGCACATAGATTCTACGCCTGAGGATAAGTATTATACTCTTCTTCCTGAGTTCTGGGAAGATGAGGAACAATAAAAATGAATTTAATGTTTAGTCAAATTAAGTTATAACCTCCATTAGCTTGTGCCGATGGAGGGCTAAATTGCGTTTTTTTGTCTCAAAATTAGAAAAATAATGCCGCCGTGCAAAGGTACAATATTTTTTTGAGATATGCAATACGGCGTTGAGCGGATACTTACGCGGTAAGAACCACGAGGCTTATGGCGAGGAGTTCTTCCTGGAGACTACCAAGTACAATCCTCACTCTCCATATTCTGCATCCAAGGCAAGCTCAGACCACTTCGTCCGTGCTTTCCACGATACATACGGTATGCCTACCATCGTGACCAACTGCTCTAACAACTACGGTCCATATCAGTTCCCAGAGAAGTTGATTCCGCTGTTTATCAACAATATCCGTCATCGCAAGCCATTGCCAGTATATGGTAAGGGTGAGAACGTGCGCGACTGGTTGTATGTAGTAGATCATGCCCGTGCCATCGATATGATTTTCCACAAGGGTAAGATTGCCGAGACCTATAACATCGGCGGTTTCAACGAGTGGAAGAATATCGATATCATCAAGGTGGTTATCAAGACCGTTGATAGATTGCTCGGTCGCCCTGAGGGTGCTGACTTGGATTTGATTACTTATGTAACAGACAGAAAGGGTCACGATATGCGTTATGCCATTGACTCTAGAAAGCTGCAGAAGGAACTCGGCTGGGAGCCATCTCTCCAGTTTGAGGAGGGTATCGAGGAAACCGTGAAATGGTATCTCGAGAACCAGGAATGGATGGACAATGTAACCTCTGGTGATTATCAGAAGTATTATGATAATATGTATTCAAACCGATAATAGCTTTTGGAGTAATCGGAACATGTTTCTATTGTAACCGGTGCATGTCTCTATTGTAACCGGTGCAAGAGATTCTGTTTTGTATATTGAATCAGGAGTCCTGTATTTGTTTATAACAGCAAATGCAGGACTTTTTTGTTTTATGGCAATTAAAATACAGTAAATATATTATTATTTCTTAATTTTTTATGCTTTATGTCGAAGAAAACTGAAAACTAGAAAATATTTTTCTATCTTTGCAGCCTTAATGATATATAAAAGAAACAGATATGAAGAAAATAATAATATCAGGCATCGTTATGGCGGTTGCTACCTTGCCGTGCCTTCCCGTTAAGGGACAGGGAAAGGTGGTTCCTTTTAAATATGGTAATATGGACCACTGGGTAGTCAGGAATATCAAAGAATCAGGCATTATCGGAGGAAATCAGAAAACAGTTTATGCCGTTGGACCTAATATGACTGTCAATGGTAATATTCCTTATACCAATAAGGGTGGTTCGCCTTGGGGGTCCTCTAATGTCCTGGCACATGTATCGGGCATCTATAAGACGAATAACTCTGTGTTTCGTGATAAGCATGGTAGTGGATATTGTGCCAAACTGGTAACCCATATTGAGAAAGTAAAAGTGCTGGGACTCATCAATATCAAGGTATTGGCTGCCGGTTCTCTCTTTCTGGGTAATGTTCGTGAACCGATAACAAGTACCAAGGATGGTCCTAAAGCCATCAACTGGGGTATACCATTCACCGCACGTCCTAAGGCTTTGCGCTTTGATTATAAGACTTCTTTTCCTAATGCAGCCAATCGTATCAAGCAGAATGGATTTAGCGGAGCCTCTACGGTTGCAGGTCGAGATCATGCTATAGCTGTGCTCTATCTGCAGAAACGGCATGAAGATGCTAAGGGAAATATAACAGCTAAACGTGTGGGTACGATGGTAGTCAGATTCGGAAAGAGTACCAATAGATGGGTGGAAGATGCTACCTATACAATCCATTATGGCGATATCCGCCACATGGCAGGTTATCAGGCTGCTACTATGGGACTGCGATCCACTGACTATGCCCGTAACAGCAAGGGTAAGAGTGTGCCGGTAAAAGAAGTAGGATGGGCGAGTGCTAACGAAACACCTACTCATCTGATTCTTCAGTTCTCCTCATCCGATGGTGGAGCCTATATCGGAACTCCAGGCAATACCTTGTGGATTGATAATGTAGCATTAGTGTATTAAAATAATAAAATCAACAAAATGAAGCATATTCTGACAATACTTATTATGATGTTGGCATTGGGCAGCTATGCCTCTGAGCTTTCTGTAACCGATAGTATCTCATCTGCAGAGAAGGTGGATACGATGGCTTTACGTGCCGGGAAATCATGGGTGAACCGGATTCTTGACTACTTTAATGATTCCAACAAAAACAAGAAGCATAAGCGTTTCGATTTTAGTGTGATAGGTGGTCCTCATTATGCCTCTGATACCAAGTTTGGATTGGGATTGGTGGCAGCAGGACTATACCGTACTGATCCGAACGACAGTATTCTTCCTCCTTCTAATGTCTCGCTTTATGGTGATGTCAGTTCTGTAGGTTTCTATATGTTGGGTGTCCGTGGTAACCATATTGCTCCTAAAGGAAGATATCGCATCGATTATCACCTTTATTTCTATTCTTTTCCCGCTGATTTTTGGGGAATAGGCTATGAGATGGGCGATAACGATGCCAATAAGAGTGACATGAAGCGCTGGCAGGCTCAGGCTGAAGTTAGCTTCCTGTTTCGTGTAGCAGATAATTTCTATATCGGACCGATGGCGAGTTATGACTATGTAATAGGTAAACATATTGAGCGTCCGGAATTACTGCAAGGCATGGATCAGCATACTTGGAATGTAGGAGCTGGCGTTTCTCTGGTATATGATAACAGAGATAATCTTACGAATCCACATCGTGGTATCTATCTGAATATCAATCAGATGTTCAGACCTCGATTTATGGGAAATGATTATGCTTTCAGTACGACGGCATTTCGTTTTGATGCCTATCAGCGACTGGGTAAGGGAACGGTTCTTGCCGAGGACATTGGGGCTAACCTCAACTTTGGTAATCCTTCGTGGGGAATGATGGCTGAATTGGGTGGTACTCATTCCATGCGTGGCTATTATGAAGGCCGTTATCGCGATAAACATTCTCTGGAAGCTACGGTTGAGTTGCGCCAACATGTATGGAAGCGTAATGGCATCGTAGTGTGGGTTGGAGCAGGAACCATCTTCCCGAAATTCTCGGCATTGCGCTCTAAACAGATTTTGCCGAATGCCGGTGTAGGTTATCGCTGGGAATTTAAGAAGAATGTGAATGTACGTCTGGATTATGGATTCGGTAAGTCGGGGCAGTCTGGTTTTCTCTTCAATATCAATGAAGCGTTTTAGTAATAATGCTCTTTATGTAGTTTGATAATGCTCTTTAAAGTGTTAATGAAAAAGTAGAATGAACAGTTTTACGGATATATATAATAAGGTGTCATCGGGCGCATTCCTTTACGGGTATGCTGTGGTAGCATTGTTGTTGCCTAATATAGCTCTGTGCTATACTGAATGTCTGGCTCCTTGGGCTTGTGGTGCCAATGTGTTGCTGCCTTTGGCACTCTACATGTGGTTCTTTTCGTTAACCAGATGCCCGGGTAAGATGATCTGGTGGGCTTTTCTTTTTGTTTTTTTCGCTGCCTTCCAACTGGTATTGCTTTATCTCTTCGGGACGGGAGTGATAGCGGTAGATATGTTTCTGAATCTTGTAACTACCAATCCTGGCGAGGTGAAGGAACTGCTTGATAATCTGTTGCCTGCCGTGGTGGGTGTTTTTGTGGTTTATCTTCCTTTGCTGGTTCTGGCCATTGTCAATATCAGCAAGAAAGGGATGATAGTGGTTCAACTCCAGCATCGAGTGCGTCGTTGGGCTTTGGAGATAGCTGCTGTCGGTTTATTCTGTCTGCTGGCTTGCTATGTGGCTGTAGATGATTATCGCTTACGCAACCAGCTTTATCCTGTTAACGTTTGCTATAATCTCTATCTTGCTTTCGAGCGTGATGCGGCTTCAGAGAATTACAGGGAGGCAAGCCGAAATTTCAGGTTTGATGCCAGGAGCGAGCATGATGCTGAGGCTCCCGAGGTGTATGTGATGGTGGTGGGAGAGACGGCGAGAGCCCACAATTTCAGTCTCTATGGCTATCCGCGCGATACCAATCCTTTGCTTTCCAAGACTCCTGGAATCATAGCTTTTCCCGATGCTACAACCCAGAGTAATACTACGCATAAAAGTGTTCCTATGCTCCTGTCGGCTGCATCAGCAGAGGATTTCGAACGTCTCTTTCATGAGAAAGGTATCCTGGCTGCTTTCAGGGAGGCGGGATTTCATACCGTATTTATCAGCAATCAGCTGCCTAATCATTCTTTTATTGATTTCCTTGGCGAACAGGCTGATGAACATTACTTCCTGAAGGAAGGTGCTTCTGCAAAAGATAATCATTATGATAGTGATTTGTTGCAGAAGTTGGATGGGATATTGCCTGCGGCAGATGCTTCTTCATCCAAGCAATACCATTATCGGAAACTCTTCGTGGTACTTCATACTTATGGTTCTCACTTTAATTACCAGGAGCGCTATCCCCGTAATTTCGCTTTCTTTAAACCTGACTGTAAGAGCGAAGCGAAGCCAGAGAACCGGCGTGACCTGCTGAATGCATACGATAATACCATCCGGTATACCGATTATATCCTGCATGGTATCGTAGAACGTCTGCAGAAATGGGAGAAGACTCAGGCAAAGACGGATGGGGTATATAGCCAACCTACATCGGCGATGCTCTATACCAGCGACCATGGAGAGAATATCTTTGATGATGACCGTCGCCTCTTTCTGCACGCCGCCCCGAAGGCATCTGATTATGAGCTGCATGTTCCTTTCATCATCTGGACATCATCTGGTTATGGAAAACAATATCCGGGAATACTGAAAACTTTGTCTGGTCATCGTACCCAACAGGTACAGACGAGTCTTTCGGCTTTTCATACGATGTTGGGGATAGGAGGCATCCTGACCCGTTATCGCCAGGATAAATATTCTGTGGCAAGTGAGAAGTATCATCCTGTGAAGTTGTTTTATCTAGATGATCATGATAAAGCGATTCCACAGGAAACTGCCAAATATTAGCATCTGATTTTAAGCGTAAACGCGCTCTTTGTGTAAAATACATGAAAAGAGTTTTCGTAAATGTCAATTATTTGCGAAAACTCTTTGTCGTATCTATAATTTGCTGTATCTTTGCACCCAGATTTAGATAATAATAAAAATACAGTTGTTATGGAACCAACTCGAAAAATCGAAAAGGTAGGCATGCGCAACCTCCGTATGGAGGATTATGATCAGCTTGCCAAGTCATTTAGGCGTATTTACGCAGACTCAGATGTATTTTGGACAAAAGAACAGATTAAGAAACTCATTACTATCTTCCCTGAGGGTCAGGTGGTTATTATTGTTGATGATAAGATTGTGGGCTGTGCGCTCTCTATCATCGTCAATTATAATATGGTGAAGGGCGATCATACCTATGCTCAGGTTACGGGTAATGAAACCTTCAATACCCACGATCCTAATGGAAACATTCTTTACGGCATCGAGGTATTTATCCACCCTGATTATCGTGGTTTGCGCCTGGCTCGCCGTATGTATGAGTATCGTAAGGAACTCTGCGAGAAGCTCAACTTGAAGGCTATCATGTTTGGCGGTCGTATACCAAACTATCACAAGTATGCCGATAAGATGCGCCCTAAGGAGTATATCGAGCATGTAAGAAACCGTGAAATCTATGACCCGGTTCTTACCTTCCAGCTTTCCAATGATTTCCACGTGCGCCGCGTAATCCGCAACTATCTTCCTAGTGATGAGGAGAGCGAACACTGCGCCACCCTCTTGCAGTGGGATAACATCTATTATCAGCCACCTACGGATTCTTATGTAGACCGCAAGCCAACCGTAAGAATCGGATTGGTACAGTGGCAGATGCGCCCATACGCTTCGGTGGATGACCTCTTCGAACAGGTTGAGTTCTTCGTTGATTCTGTGAGCGATTACAAGAGCGATTTCATTCTCTTTCCAGAGTATTTCAATGCGCCTTTGATGGCTCGTTTCAATGATTTGGGTGAGGCGCAGAGCATCCGAAAGATGGCGCAGTATACCGAAGAAATCCGTGACCGTTTCCGCGAGTTGGCCATCAGTTACAACATCAATATCATCACGGGTAGTATGCCTTATCTTAAGGACGATTCCCTCTATAATGTGGGCTTCCTCTGCCGCAGAGATGGTAGCGTAGACATGTACGAGAAGATTCATGTTACACCAGATGAGCAGAAGTGCTGGGGATTGAGTGGTGGTAGCCATATCCAGACCTTTGATACCGATTGCGGTAAGATTGGTATCGTCATCTGCTATGATGTGGAGTTCCCTGAGTTGTCAAGATTAATGGCTGAGGATGGCATGCAGATTCTCTTCGTGCCATTCATGACCGATACCCAGAATGCTTACTCCCGAGTAAGAGTCTGTGCACAGGCGCGTGCCATCGAGAACGAGTGCTATGTAGCCATTGCGGGTAGTGTGGGCAACCTGCCACGTGTTCACAACATGGATATCCAGTATGCCCAGAGCGCCGTGTTCACCCCTTGCGACTTTGCTTTCCCTAACGATGGCAAGCGTTCAGAGGCAACACCTAATACCGAGATGATTCTCGTATCAGATGTTGACCTGAATCTCTTGAATGAGCTTCATACCTACGGTGCTGTAAGAAATCTTCGCGACCGCCGCAAGGATCTCTACGAATTGAAACAGAAAAAGTAGGGGAAGGGAAGTGAAGAACGAAGAGTGAAGAATTCAATTGTATTGATATATAGATTATATAAAGAATGTATAAGATAGAAATCTCGGAGCGCACGCTCCACTTCAAGCAGCCGGCAGGCACGTCTCGTGGCGTATATACCACGAGACACAGTTATTATCTCACCCTTACATCGGATGAATTGCCGGGAGTAGAGGGAGTGGGAGAGTGTGCTACGCTCCCTGATCTCAGTTGCGATGCCAAACCGGAATATGAGATGACCCTGCGACAGGTTTGTCAGATGGTGGAGCAGATGGGACGCATTCCATACGATATGATTCGTGCTTATCCTAGCATCACCTTCGGTTTGGAAACAGCCTTCGCTTCGTTCTTCGATGCAGCGAAGAAGTTTTTGGAGATTGTTCCTACTGAAGGAGCATCTTCTTCAGAAATGTTGAAGCAGAAAGGGGTTTCTGTTCCTGCCGGAATGGAGAACCTGACAGAACTTTTCGACTCTCCTTTCGGTAGGGGAGAAGAGGGAATCACCATCAACGGATTGGTGTGGATGGGAACCTACGAGGAGATGCTGGCACGACTGGAGGAGAAGCTCCAGGCGGGTTTCCATTGCGTGAAACTGAAGATCGGTGCCATCGATTTTTTCAAGGAACTTGATCTCATCAAGCGCATCCGTGATGTGTATACCAAGGAGCAGGTTGAGTTGCGTGTAGATGCCAATGGTGGCTTTTTGCCGGAGAATGCAATGAGTCAGCTGGAGGCTTTGGCTAAATATGACATTCATTCGATAGAGCAGCCTATCAAGCAGCATCAGTGGCCTAAGATGGCCCAGCTCTGTCGCGAAACACCGCTTCCTATCGCCCTAGACGAGGAGTTGATTGGTGTGAATGTCCGGAGTATGAAGCAGGCTTTGCTCGATACCATTCGTCCACAATATATCATCTTGAAGCCTTCACTTCATGGTGGAATCTATGGATGCAACGAGTGGATAGAACTGGCTAACCAGCGTGGTATCGGCAGCTGGATTACTTCTGCTCTTGAGAGTAATATCGGTCTGAATGCTATTGCTCATTATGCAGCTAAAGTATATGGTCCTAATGTCAAGATGCCGCAAGGCTTGGGCACCGGTCAGCTCTTTACTGATAATATACCGATGCCTTTGGAGATTCGTGGTGACAAACTGTTTGTAGTAAAATGACTTTAGAAGATTTCCTTTCAGAATGGAATAACGGTAGCGACCGGGTGCTGGTGCATACCAGTGGCTCCACGGGAAAGCCCAAGCCGATGATGGTAGAGAAGAAGCGAATGCTCAACTCGGCCCGCATCACTTGTGATTTCCTGGGATTGAAACCTGGTGATAGCGCCCTGCTCTGTATGTCGCTCGATTATATTGCAGGTAAGATGGTGGTGGTGCGGAGTATAGAGCGCCATCTCCATCTTATTTCAGTTTACCCAAGTGGGCATCCTTTGAAAGATGTAAATGAAGAGATTACCTTCGCTGCGATGGTCCCGATGCAGGTTTATAACACCCTGCAGGTTCCTGAAGAGCGGGCTCGTCTCTGCCGCATCAGTCATCTTATTATCGGTGGTGGGGCCATAGATGAGGCTCTCGAACAGAAACTGAAGGCTCTTCCCGGCGATATTGCCATCTGGAGTACCTACGGAATGACCGAAACGCTCTCGCATATTGCCCTGAGAAGAATTAATGGTGATAAGGCCAGCGAATGGTACCAGCCTTTCGATAGTGTGAAAATCAGTCAGACCGATGAAGGATGTCTGGTAATAGATGCTCCGCAGGTCTGTGCAGAGCCCCTGGTAACGAACGATATAGTGGAAATAGAATCCTATATATATAATAAGGTGGAAAAACTCCGTTTTCGCATCAAAGGCAGAAAAGACAATGTGATTTGCAGCGGAGGCATCAAGATACAGATAGAAGAGGTTGAGGCTCTGTTGAAGCCTTATCTTGAAAAACCTTTCATGATTGTCAAGAAGAAAGACGGGAAGTTTGGAGAAATTGCTGTCCTCTTGACGGAAGATGAGGATATGAAAAAAGTAGAGGCGACTGTTCGCCGCCTCTTATCTGATCATAAATATTGGATTCCAAGGGAATATCTTCATGTAAACCAACTCCCACTTACCGAAACCGGAAAGCCGAAGCGCTCTATCTTTCTTTAAAGGGATTCTCTGAAGAAAGATTCTTTAGCTGAATTATCCTTCTCTGAAGAAGTCAAGTGCTTCCTTGATCTCTTCTGTCGTAGCTGTCTGGTTGATACGGATATCGCCTATGCCGCCCAGCATCGTGAAGTTGATGATGCCATTCTGGTTCTTCTTGTCATGGTGCATCAGCTCGATGAGCTCATCATAGTCATCGCAGGTAATATCCAGTGTACCATAGAATTCCTTGATGAAGTTTACGGTCTGGCGCATCTTCTCAGTAGGGAATCCGGTTTTGGCAACACTCAGATAGAGTTCAGGGATGAGACCGAATGCCACTGCATAACCATGCAGGATAGGCTTGCGCTTCAATGCCCAACTCTCGAATGCATGACCGAAAGTATGACCCAGGTTCAGCGCCTTGCGGATGCCCTGCTCGTGAGGATCCTGCTCTACAATGCGCTCCTTTACTTTCACGCTGTCGCCTACCATGCGCTGCAACTGCTTCAAATCAGGCTTGTCGAGGTCGAAACTGACCAGTTCTTCCCACATAGCTTCTGTAGAAATCAGACCGTGTTTCAGCATCTCTGCATAGCCCGAACAGATGTTTTCTGCATCGAGCGTCTTCAGGAACTCTGTATCGAGAATAACGAACTTAGAATCGTTAAACACACCTACTTCGTTCTTCAGTCCGCCGAAGTTGATGCCTGTCTTTCCACCTACCGATGCGTCTACCATAGCCAGCAGGGTGGTAGGGATATTGATAAAGTTGATACCTCTCTTAAAAGTGCTGGCAGCAAAGCCACCAAGGTCGGTTATCATGCCGCCGCCCAGATTAATCATACAGGAGTGGCGTGAAGCTCCTCCCTCCTGCAGTCCTTTCCATACCATCATCAGACTGTCGATGTCTTTATGGCTGTCGGTAGCCGGAATAGTGATGATATGGGCTTCCTTCATGCAGTAAAAACTCTGCAATACAGGCATGCATAGTTCCAATGTCGTAGTATCTGTAAGCACAAAAAGCTTGTCGTGCTCACACTCAGAAAGTGCACTTACCAGTTCGCTTTCCAGTTGGGTTGATATGATTACTCTTTGTTCCATAACATTCTAACGTATTAATTTTTGTGCAAAGATACACTAAAATGGAGACAATACAAAAAAAAAGTTGCTAAATTTGCGTTTTTTATCTCAGAATGCATTAAACCTTGGTGTATTTAACGCGTCAAAACAATCGAGTAACAAAAAATGATAATAGAATATCATAGCGATTATGTGTGAAAACACTCATAGTTGAAAATAATAACAAATAAAAATAAGAATGAAAAAATCGATTCTGACGATGCTGCTGCTGTTGATGGCAATAGCATCCTTTGCTCAGCAGCGACTGATATCCGGTCAGATTACCGACCGCGATACCAAGGAGGCCATTGAGCAGGTAACTATTCAATTGCTTAAGAGCGACAGCACGTATGTGGCTGGTGCCATCAGTAATGAGAACGGACTCTTTCACGTCACCGCTCCGGCTAATGGTAAGTATCTGCTCAAGATTTCGAGCGTAGGATACAAGTCTACCATGAAGCGTATCCAAATTTTTGATAACAAGGATCTGGCTATGGGTAAGATTGTGCTGGGTGCTGAGGCTATCATGCTGAAAGGCGCAGTGGTAACAGCTATGGCTCAGAAGGTAACTCTGAAGGAGGATACTTTCGTGTACAATTCTTCTGCCTATCGCACACCGGAAGGCTCGGTAGTTGAGGAACTCGTAAAGCGTCTGCCAGGTGCAGAGGTGAGCGATGACGGTACCATCAAGATTAATGGTAAGGAGGTAAAGAAGATTCTGGTAGACGGCAAGGAGTTTATGACCGGTGATACCAAGACTGCCCTGAAGAACCTGCCTACCAGCATCATCGAGAAAATCAAGGCATACGATGAGAAGAGTGATCTCTCTAAGGTGACCGGTATTGATGATGGTGAGGAGCAGACCGTGCTCGACTTCGGTGTCAAGAAGGGTATGAATAAGGGTCTGATTTCCAATATCGACCTGGGCGTGGGCAACAAGAGCCGCTATAACATGCGTGGTATGGGCGGTTATTTCTCTAATAACAGCCGATTCATGCTCTTTGCCAATGCCAATAACACCAGCGACCGTGGTTTTGGAGGCGGTGGCCCCGGTAGAGGTTTCGGAGGTGCTAACGGTTTGAATGCCAGCAAGATGATAGGTGCTAACTATAATTATGAACTGAAAGATAAATTCAAGTTCAATACTTCACTTCGCTGGAATCACAGCGATGGCGATATTTGGAGCCGTCGTTCCAGCGAGAACTTCATGGGTAGCAGCTCTTCGTTCAGCAACAGCTTGACTCAGAATTTCTCCCGCAACAACAGCTGGAACGGCAACATCCGCTTGGAGTGGATGCCAGACTCTATGACCAATATCCTCTTCCGTCCTTCCATCTCCTGGAGTACCAGCGATGGATTGAGTGGCAGCCAGTCGGCTTCTTACAACAAGGATCCTTATACCATTACCACCAAAGACCCTCTTTCTGAGGAAGGTATTGATGAATTGGACAAGGCTGGGGCAATGGTGAACAGTCAGTTGACTAACGGAATCACCTATTCTGATAATAACAATATCAGGGGTATGCTGCAGGTGAACCGCAAGTTGGGCAACAAGGGACGCAACATCACCTTGCGTATGAATGCCAAATATACGGATAATGACAGCAAGAGCATCTCGCTTAACAATGCCAAGCTCTATCTCGTACAGACAGCGGAGGGTAAGGATTCTACTTATCAGACCAACCGCTATAACCTGACTCCTTCGAAGAATTACAGTTATGCGGGCCAGTTGACCTATAGTGAGCCACTCTGGAAGGCTACCTTTCTGCAGTTCAGCTATAAGTTTACTTACAGCTACTCCAAGAGCGACCGCAGCACCTACGATTTCAGCAAGTATGCGATGACAGGAGATCATGAATATCGTGGTTGGGATAGTTACCTGAATCCGTTTGCCGGTCAGCTTGGCAATTACAAGGATGAGGATTTGAGTAAGTATTCTGAGTATAAGAACTATACTCATGATATCCAGGTGATGATGCGATTCATCCGAAGCAAATATAATCTCAACTTCGGTGTAATGATTCAGCCACAGCGCTCCAACTTCATCTACGATTATATGGGCAATCATAAGGATACCGTCCGCACGGTGACGAATATCAGTCCAACCCTCGATTTCCGTTATCGCTTCTCAAAGATGAGCAACCTGCGTGTGAATTACCGTGGTACCACTTCTCAGCCAAGCATCTCTCAGTTGCTTGATATCACAGATAACAGCGACCCGCTGAACATCTCGAAGGGTAACCCTGGTTTGAAGCCATCGTTCACCCAGAACTTCCGATTGTTCTACAACAATTTCGTGCAGAACCATAACAAGGGTGTCATGACCTTCATCAACTTCTCTACCACCAACAATAGCATCAGCAACAAGGTGACCTACGATGAGAAGACTGGTGGTAGAATCACCCGACCTGAGAATATCAATGGCAACTGGAATGTGATGGGAGCCTTTATGTTCAACTGCTCTATCGATAGTGCCGGTGTATGGAACTTGAATACCGACACCTACTTGGGTTACAACAACTACGTGAGTTATCTGAGTCTCGACAAGCAGTCTGATTCCCAGAAGAATACCACCCGCAGTACTACTTGGAGAGAGCGCCTCTCTTTCAGCTATCGCAACAACTGGCTGGAGCTTTCGCTCGATGGAACATTGAATTATAACCATGCTACAAACAAGTTGCAGCCAAACAGCAACCTCAATACCTGGCAGTTCTCTTATGGACCAAGCATGACGCTTACAGCGCCTTGGGGCACCAGTCTGAACTCAAGCCTCTCTATCAGCAGCCGCCGCGGTTATAGCGACAGCAGCATGAATACGGATGAGTTTGTATGGAATGCGCAGCTCTCTCAGGGTTTCCTGAAGGGCAAGCCTCTTACCATCATGCTGCAGTTCTACGATATTCTCCGCCAGCAGAGCTCCTTCTCTCGTGCCATTTCTGCTACATCCCGTACGGATACGGAGTATAATGCCATCAACAGCTATGCGATGCTGCACGTGATTTACCGCCTGAATCTCTTCGGAGGCAAGGATGCCCGCAAGGGTGGACCTGAAGGTCCTGGTGCCCGTCCAAACTTCCATGGCCGTCCATTCAATGGCGGTTTTGGCGGTGGTCGTCTAGGCGGCAGAATGTTCTAGAAAGACTTCATTTAAAACGATAGTAAGCCTCACTCAATGTTTACGTGAGGCTTATTTCAAACAGATATGACGAGAAAAAAATCCCCGCTCTTCGTAATGAAGAACGGGGATTTCTTTATTTGGGATTACTAAAAGTTCATTGATTAGAGAGAGAACTTGTAGCCTACAGTAATCTGAATTACGTTGTTGTAGTGATCAACGTTATCTGCAATCTTAGTTACACCGATGTTGTAACGAGCATCGAATACAATGCCCTGATACTCGTAAGAGAGACCTACTGGGATAGAGAGATCTACAGTCTTAGCATCGTCCATATCGTCCTTATTTACCAAGAAACCTGGCTGCAAACCTGCCTTGAGAGCAAGACCAGCTACTGGGTAGTAGTTCAAAGTGATAGGCACATTGATATAGCCTGGATTCCACTTATAGTCATTCTGGATAGTTCCGTCTACGATTGGAGTATCGATTTCAATATCCTTGCCCTTGAAGCCCTGTACAGAGTAGAGAGCGCCTACAGCAACACCAAAGTTGCTGGTAGCCTGATACTGCAATTCTGCACCGGCAGCGAAACCGGCTTTCCAGTCATTATCACCAATTGTTGAAACGTTCAAACCAACCTTAGGCTGAATAGTTGTTGTACCTGCAGCCTGCTGTGCGAAAGCACCTACTGAAGACAGCACCATAGCTGCCATAACGAATAATTTTTTCATAATCTCTAATATTTTAAATTAATAGTATATAATGCTCATATAGAGTATGATTGGTTATCAGTGTGTGTGCTGATTCCATCATTTTTCTAGGTGCAAAGGTATGTTTTTTCTCTATTCGCTCCAAATATTTTAAGCTTTATTTTAAAATAAGCAGCCAAATATCACATATAAGTTTCTATTTCGTATGTTTTTAGCTATAATTATCCCAATATTCTTGCATTGTATCTTAAAATGTTGTATCTTTGCAAAGTAAGAAAGAAAGGAAAATAATTATGACTACATAATAAAACTCCCCCTATACTCTTCGAAGTGTAGGGGGAGTTTTATTTTATTCTTCATCTTCGTCCCAGTCTTCTTCGTCAAATCCGAACATGGCTGGATCTACGAAGGCGTCCAGGGCACGGCGTTCTTTCTTGGTTGGGCGACCTGTGCCTCGGGCTCTATCTACGAATCCGCTGATGCGACTCATCTCCAGAAGCTCATATTGCTTAGGGTCGGTTACGTTTTTATAGACACCATACAGCATCTTGGCGCCTACGCGCTGCTCTATGCAGTCGAGAACCTCGAAAGAGTAGGTGATAGGGGCTTTCTTTACGCTCACCACATCGCCACGCTTGATGATGAAGGAAGGCTTTCTGTTTACGCCTCCCACCATGACGCGGCCATTCTTACAGGCATCGGCAGCAATGCTGCGGGTCTTGTAAATGCGGGCAGCCCAGAGCCACTTGTCTATTCTTGCTGATTCCTTCATGATTATTTCTTTCCTAGCTTATTGTATTGGTTCATGGTGATGTCGATACCAGCCAATACGAAGCTCTTGATGATGTCTACACCCAGGTCGATGGCCGGCTGCAGCTGCTTCATGTCTTCCTCAGTATATTTGCCCAGCACCCAGTCTATCTGGCCGCCACGTGGATAATCGTTGCCGATGCCCATGCGCAGGCGGGCATAGTTCTGACCGATAAGCTGCTGGATATGTCCCAATCCGTTATGGCCGCCGTTGCTGCCGTTCGCCTTCAGTCGGAAAGCACCCAGAGGTAGGGCTAGCTCATCGCTGATAACCAGCAGTCGGCTCTGGTCAATCTTTTCCTGATTCAGCCAATATCTTACCGCATTACCGCTGAGGTTCATGAATGTGGTAGGTTTGAGCAGGAAAATCTTTCTTCCCTTGAGCGTAGTCTCGGCTACGAAGCCATATCGCTTATCCTCAAAATGAATATTGGACGCTTTAGCAAAAGCGTCCAATACCATAAATCCTGTGTTGTGCCTGGTGCCGGCGTATTCATCGCCAGGGTTACCAAGCCCACAAATCAAATATTTATCCAATGTTTGATAATGCTTTACTCAGGTTCGTAAAATCTCTAGATGACTCAGTGATTAAGCCTCTGCATCATCAGCAGCCTGAGCTGCGAGCTGAGCGTTACGTGTCATCTTGATAGAGCAAACTACAACAGCCTTGCTTGTAGCCAACTCGAGACCCTCGAATGAGAGGTCACCTACCTTGATGCTCTTACCGATCTTCAACTCAGTAACGTCGATATCGAGGTGCTCAGGGATAACCTGGTAAGGAGCTGTAACGTTGATCTTACGGATAGAGAGGTTCATACGACCACCATCACGTACACCCTGTGCAAGACCTGTCAACTTAACTGGAATACCGATAGTGATAGGCTTCTGGTCGTTAACCTCGTAGAAGTCAACGTGCAGAGGAGCGTCTGTTGTTGGGTGGAACTGAATCTCCTTCATGATAGCAGTGTGGCTCTCACCGTCGATGATGAGGTTGATAACGTATACATGAGGAGTGTAGATGATTTTACGCAACTCAGCGAATGGAACTGCGAATGACAAAGCCTCAGGAGCACCGTTCTCGCCCCTTTTCTCACCATAAAGGTTACATGGAATCAAACCTTCCTTACGCAATGTCTTAGAAGCTTTCTTGCCAAGGTCTGTGCGCTTCTGACCTGTTACATTAATCTCTTTCATTTTGTGTTACTCTAAATTAAGTTATTAATAAAAATGTGCCTTAACTCGCCATCACACGGATTAGCTTTGCTTAAAGCGGGTGCAAAATTACGAAAATTATTTGGAATGAGCAAACTTTTTGCCGAAAAACATGTTCTACATGCAGAAAAAATATTGAAAATACAATTTTTTGCTTAAATAAACTGAAATTTTTGCCCGTTTTCTTGTCTATTACCTATTTAATGTGTATTTTTGCAAGCGTATTAGGTAATTTAATAAATGAATCTTTTAAAAACATTAGAGAATGATTAATAGGGATTTGATAAGACGTAAGATTGTGCAGTTAACCTACGCATACTATCAAAACAGCGATCATAACATGGATAACGCTGAGAAGGAGCTGATGTTTAGTCTCTCCAAGTCATACGATTTGTACAACTACATGTTGCAGCTCATCGTTGCCATCACCCAGGAGGCACGCAAGCGCTACGATGTAGATGTAGCTCGTGCCAAGAGAGAGGGTGAGCAGGAACCTTCACCACGTTTCGCATTCAATAAGTTCGCTCTGCAGCTCGAAGAGAACAAGATGCTGCTCGAATGGATAGATGTAAAGCATTCCAACTGGGATGAGGATATCGAAATGGTGCGCAAACTGTATACTGCGATTACGTCTAGCGATCTCTATGCTGATTATATCAGCGGTGCTATTGATGAGGAACTCGCCGATCTCGACGAGTACAGCCGCGACCGCGAGGTATGGCGCCGCATCTACAAGCTGTTCATTCAGAATAATGAAGATCTTGATGCATTCCTTGAGGAGAAGAGCCTCTACTGGAACGATGACAAGGATATCATAGATACTTTCGTATTGAAGACTATCAAGCGTTTCAACCCGAATGCTAAGGCCAAGCAGGAATTGCTGCCAGAATACAAGGATGCTGAAGACAGAGAGTTTGCACGCAAGCTCTTCCGTGCTACCATCCTCAACTGCGATACCTACCAGCGCTATATGAGCGAGGCTTTGCGCAACTGGGATTTCTCACGTCTTGCCTATATGGATGTAATTATCATGCAGATTGCCATCGCTGAGGTTATGAACTTCCCTGGCATCCCGGCTACCGTCACTATCAACGAGTATGTAGAACTTGCCAAGGCATACAGCACTCCTCGAAGCGGCGGTTATGTTAACGGTATGATCGACAACATCTGCCGCGAGCTCATCAGCCGCAACCTCATCCAGAAGGAGATGCCTGAGCGCAAGCAGCACGCACAGCACGGCGAACATGCCGGCAAACAGCGCCCAGACAACCAGCACCCAGCCGGCCGTCGTCCGCGCATTCATCGCGCTCCGGGCGTGGGTGAGTAAATAACGGAGGCCTTTCTTGCTGGTCACACCTTTTTTATATGTAGAACATAAATAATAATAGATAATACTTTTAACGACATGACAAATTTAGTATTGCAAGCAGCTGCCGGTGGTAGCAGCATGAGTTTTCTCATCATGATGGTAGCTATCTTCGCTATCATGTGGTTCTTTATGATCCGTCCTCAGCAGAAGAAGCAGAAGGAAATCCGCAAGTTCCAGAATGCTTTGGCAGAGGGTACCAAGGTGGTTACAGGCGGCGGTGTTTACGGCACAGTTAAGCGTGTTAACCTCGAGGCTAATACCGTTGATGTTGAGATAGCTCGTGGCGTGGTAATCACTGTAGCTAAGGGCTACGTGTTTGCTGATGCAGCTAGTCAGACACCTAATGCGTAGTATCAAGAGCATATTAAAAGCTGTCAGAAACTTCCTGTTCAGTGGTCTGAATAAGGAGTTTCTGATTTTTTTGTTCTTTCTCGCTCTCAGCGGCATCTTCTGGCTGATGATGACGCTCAATGAGACTACAGAGAGAGAATTCAATATTCCTGTGCAGTTAACGGGCGTGCCCCGCAATGCGGTGATAACCGGCGAACTCGCTGATACCGTGCATATTACGGTGCGCGATAAGGGATTCACACTCGTTACCTATGCTTACGGAGGCAAGATTCATCCGCTCACATTCCGGTTTGCCAATTATGCCGACGAGGAAACGGGAACGGGACAGATTCCGATGGCTGATGTGCAGAAACAGGTGGCATCCCAGCTCTATGGCTCTACCAAACTGCTCTCCATTAAGCCGGCAAAATTCGATTTCTTCTTCACCTACGGCTCTTCCAAGCGAGTGCCTGTGGTGTTCAGAGGTAAGATTACAACCAGCAAGAGCTATTATCTGGCGCATACCGAATTTCTGCCGTCTAAGGTTACGGTTTATGCCAACAAGAAGCAGCTCGATGAGTTGCAATCGGTAGAAATCGAGCCGTTCAACATGCGCAACCTGCAGGATACCATTCATCGCAGCGTACCTATCAAGAAGATACGTGGCATGAAGATTGTGCCTCAGATGGTGCGTCTGGCGGTATATCCTGATGTGCTTACCGAAGAGTCGGTCGATGTGCCTGTTACGGCCATCAACATGCCTGATAACATGGTGCTCCGTACCTTTCCATCTAAAGTGGCGGTAAGATTCACCATCGGAGCCAGCCTCTTCAGAACCATCAAACCGAGCCAGTTTAAGGTGGTAGTAGATTATAACGATCTGGTTAACAACCCTTCTGACAAGTGCCAACTCCAGTTGCGCAGCGTGCCGCGCTCGGTGAGCAAGGCGCATCTCGAACTGGAAATGGTAGATTATCTGCTGGAACAGCAATGATGATTAGTAATTTATAATTTACAGTTAATAATTCATCGTGATGAAGATAGCGATAACGGGCGGTATAGGTAGCGGAAAGAGCTATGTGTGCCGGATATTAGAGAAACAGGGCATCAGGGTTTACGACTGTGATGATGAGGCTAAGCGGCTCATGCGCACCGATGCCCGCTTGCAGGCTGGCTTGAAGAAGCTGGTGGGCGAACAGGTTTACAGTGCAGAGGGCGTTTTGCAGAAGCCCGTGCTGGCTCAGTTTCTGCTGGCTGGCGAGGCTAACAAGCAGGCTGTCAACGATGTGGTTCATCCGGCTGTGGCGCGCGATTTCGAGCAGAGCAGCTATGAGTGGATGGAGAGTGCCATCCTTTTCGATAGCGGTTTCTACCGCCGTATCCACCTCGATTTCGTGGTCTGCGTAACGGCTCCCGTCCCGGTCCGCATCCAGCGCATCATGCAGCGCGACCATATCCCGGCAGAGAAGGCGCAGCAGTGGATAGATGCCGTCATGCCGCAGGAAGAGCTTGCAGCCCGCTCCGATTTCGAAATCGTGAACGATGGCGAGCAGGATATCGAAGCACAGGTAAGAAAATTATTGGATATCATTAATAATAAAGAATAATAGAAAAGACAATGGAAACAATCCTTTCAATTGCAGGCAAACCAGGCCTTTATAAATTGGTATCAAGAGGTAACAGAAACCTCATCGTAGAAACACTCGATGAGACTCACAAGCGTATTCCAGCTTTCGCTACCGACCGCGTAACAAGCCTTGGTGACATCGCTATGTATACAGACGCTGATGAGGTGCCACTCTGGGAAGTGCTCGACAGCGTAAGCAAGAAGGAAGAGGGCAAGCCTAGCACTTTCAACTACAAGAAGGCGCCTGTTGCTGAGCTCCACGCTTATTTTGCTGAGGTTCTTCCAAACTACGATCGCGACCGTGTTCATGACAGCGATATCAAGAAGCTCCTCCAGTGGTACAACATTCTTGCTAAGTACGGCATCACCGATTTCAAGGCTACTCTCGCTCCTACAGAGGGTGAGAACGTAGATGATCGTGCTGAGCAGGTTGCTGAGTAAATTCCGTCAGATTTTTTTTAGGCACGGATTTCACGGATTACACGGATTTTTTTTCGAGATAATAACTCATTTCGAGCATGTCTCTATAAACCCGTGTAATCCGTGTAATCCGTGCCTGTTTTTTTCCTTCAGTCTATAAATCCGTGCCTGATTCTTATTCCTCAATCTTCTTCAGTTCCTTCTCAAATCTTCTGCGATACATTTCTCCCGCTATGGTCAGACCAAACGGGAAGGCAATCCAGATGCCCAGAATGCCCAAGCCGCAAGGGAACCCCAGGGTATAGCCCAGCGGCAAGGAGATGACGAAATAGGCGATGAAGGCATAGAGCACCATCGGCTTTACACAGGCGATGCCACGCAGCGCATTGGCAAAGGTATACTGCAGTCCGTCGCCAAACTGATATACCATCATCAGGATAATCAGCGTAGCCACATACGCCTGCACCTCCACATTATCATTAAACCAGCCACCTATCTGATGGCGAAGCAGGAACACCGGCAAACCCATACACAGCGAGAACAGCAGGTTCAGCCGGAACCCGTCGTAGGCATTGCGGCGAACTGCCCCGTAGTCCTTCTGCCCCATAAAATGGCTCACGCGGATAGCCAGCGCAGCCGCCATGCCCGAAAGCACGAGATAGAAGAGCTGCGAGAGGGTAATCATCACCTGATGAGCCGCCAGCGGAATGGTTCCCAGCCAGCCCACCATCACACAACTCAGCGTGAAGGCAGCCGATTCCATGCCCAGCTGCAGCGCCACAGGCCAGCCCAACCGGTTCATCTCCCTGAAGTCAGCCTTGGTCAGAGAACTGTGCAGAATATCGCGTCTGTATTCCCCAAGATTTTTGCCCGTCATCAGCATGCACACCATCGCCAGCGCCATCAGAATGCGGCTCACCAGCGTCGAAATACCGGCTCCCAGCAAACCCAGTTCCGGGAACCCCGCCACACCGTAAATCAGTACCCAGTTGCCCAGGATATTGATTACGTTGCCGCCAATCATCGCCCACATCGCCACCTTGGTCTGTCCGAGTCCGTCGAGAAATTGCTTCATCGTGAAGAAGATGCCCATGAAGAGCACCGAGGCGAGGTTTACCAGAAAGTAAGGGCGGATGAGCGAGAGCAGCTCTTCAGGCTGTCCGATGCGCCCCAGATTCAGGTAGAGCACAACGAGGGCGAGGGTGAAGATGATGCCCGTCAGCATGTTGGCACAGAAGGCATTGCGCACTTTCTGTCCGATGCAGTCGGTCCGTTCCTCGCCGTAGAGCCGTCCGATGATAGGAGTGAGTCCGTAGGTGAATCCCATATAGGATACGAAAACGAGACCGAAGATATTGTTCACCAGTCCGGCAGCCGCCAGTTCGGGTGTACTGTGATGGCCTATCATCAGCGTATCAGCAAATCCCAGGATGATGGTACCCAGCTGTCCTATGATGATAGGAATGCCGATAGCTAGCAGTTCCCGGTAGTGATGTTTCTTGTTCGTCGTTATTGATGTCGTATGATTATTCATATTTGCTTTTAATTACTAATCTATTTCCTTTATTCTGCTTAAGAGCATGCAAAGTTACGGCTTTATTCACTAACTACCAAATTTTTCTCCCCTTTTTTTTAGAGGACCAGCGATGGAATCGCTGGGAACGGGGCGCAACGGGGCGCAAAGGGGCAGGAATAGGCAGGAATAGGCAGAAAGAGGTAGGAAGAGGCAGGAAGAGACTTTCCTCCTTCCTGCCCCCGTCCCCAGCGATTCCATCGCTGGTCCCCAGCCTTTTTATCGAATAAGGCCCTTCTTTACCTTTAAATGTATGAACTTCCTTCCTCTTTCTGTCCATACGAGGTAGGTGTGGGTATAGGCGGTGCCCAGTTTCTCCTGTGCCCCATCGCAGTGAGGGTCGGGGAGGGTAGAGTAGCGGGTGCGGCTCTTCGCCAGGCCCATGTGGGCATAATCAGCATAGAGCAGATACTGGCCGCTCTGGTAGTACTGGATATGAAGGGCGCAGAGCTGGCGGTTCAACTCCTGTGCCGTGATACCCAGCTCCTTTGCTATCTGCGTGGTGGTATAGCAGGAAACAGAGTTGAGCACATTGTCGGTGTAGAGCGCCTTCGGCAGAAGATGATCCACCTGATTCTCCAACTGGATGATGTTCTCACCGTTCTTGGCGATGCAAACCACCTGTTCGTCTACCACACCGTTCAGCCGACGAATCTCCGTATCCTGTTCTCCGATGAGTTTCTTCTGCTGATCAATCTGCACTTGCTGGTTTTTCAGCAGATTCTCCTTCTCCTTGAGTGTAGCTCTGAGAATCTCTTCAGCATGCCGAATCGTCTCCTCATCACTCTCGCCCTGCTTTACCGGAATATAACCGCCCGTCTTGCGAATCTGTGGCAGCACCTCGGAAGTAACCCAGTTTTTGAACTTCACCGCCGTTGGAAGCTTGGAGCCGAGAACCAAAGCATAGAATCCGCTCTCGTTGACGAAAAGCATCTGCTGTAGTCGTTTTGCAGCAACTCCATCCTTCTTTTTGCCAGTCACTACCCATACATCGCGTTTCGCGATGTATGGGTCATCAACATGTCGCTGAATGGCAGCCCACAGGTTCTTATACCCCAGCGCATTGCAGACATCTTTTGCGCAGAACAAAGGCTCCCCGTTTTCATCGGTCTGAGTAAGAATCTTACCGAATTCAGGGTTTTCAAACACAACAGCATTACCCGCTGTCTTTTCATTCTTCATCTCTTCTTTTTTTGTTTTATAATTTTTTTCCATGATATAAAAATGTATTAAAATTAAACACTAATCACTACTCACTACCCAATGGTAATCCAAATGCTCTCATCCCTGTCTCTCGCAGCGGTAATGGCATTGATGAGGCGGTGGAGCCAGATGCGGGAGTTCACAACCATGCCCTTCACACGGTTTTCACCCACCAGGATGCAGCCCTGCGTATCATCGGGATAATTGCCGGCATGGATGCGGATGCCCTCAAAATTGGGGACACCCAACAGCAGCGGCAACCACATCTTAAAACTCGGCGACTTGCTGATCACCAGCGGATAAGTGCCCTCAGGTATCGCCGTCTTGCCCTTCATCTTCTGCGCCTTCTTGCCCGATACACGCCCCAACCGCACATTCTCCTCGGCAGGACTTAGCTCCACACCCAGAAGGTTGCGCCAGCACGGCTCCAGCGTATCACAGAAATACGAGTCCGCATTCAGCTTCTCCAGGGGCACCTCGCACACCGTCTTCAGCCCCCTGCACTTGTTCACACTCTCAATCGTGCGCTTCTTCACATCCTCATCCTTCAGGATGTAAAGGCGACCTATCGTGTAGGTCTTCTTCTTCGCTATACGTTTTAAAACTATCTGCATAAGTAAAAATAAATTTAAGATTTAATAACCATACCGTCGTGGCGGTACTTAAGCTTCTCAAAACTGTCACAACTGTCACAACTGTCACGCTTGCCCGTATACTGATACGCCCGCCTGATGTAATTCCGGTGCAGCCACTGCCTGATCATCATATCGGTACCCTTCGCATCCAAACCATGCTCCAGCCGGATGGCAAGCAACTGCGCAGCCGTAAAGCTATCGGGCAGTATCTGTAAAAGATTCTGAGGCCCACGCTTCGAACTCCTCTGCGCCGTAAAGTTCTCCTTCGCAATCATGTCGCCGAAGAACCGCATCTTGCAGTACAGGTCATACTGCTCGCTCCAGCGGATAAACTCATCAATCTCCGGCTCCCACTTGCAACCATTGGCTACATACAGCACGCACGCCTTCAGGTAAGCGATGACGTTGGCACGGAACGAGAGATTCTCAAACGTTCTGTCCTGCGACAGCCGGGCAAACTCAGCATTCTCGTCCTTCAGTTTGAGGGCAAGCTGAAACGCCTCCTTACACTCAATCAGGCCCGTTACTTTGTTCAGATTTTCGATGTAAGGTCGTAGCGCCTCACGGTACGATTCATCATAAGTTCCGTAAACAGGCATATCTTCGCCGATTTCCCTTTCGGGGATGGTACAGAAGTTGATACGGCTGATAGGACCATCGGTAAGAACCTTAGAGAAGTAACGCTGACCCTTCTGGATGGTGGTAGATGCATTCCAGTTGAACCGGATGGTAACACGCTCCGTTACACTCATCGTTCCCACGCGAGTTTGTCCGTATTTATTACCTGGGTCTGCTGCAAGACACATGATGCGGAACTGCTGGCTGCCGCTGCCCTTGAGCGCATCAAACTGGTCTAGCTCATTGAGCGAAGTATAGAGGAAATGTTCCTGCGCTTCAGCCGTTCTCATCACGAAAGCCGGGTTCGTCATATCCGCATCAATCTCCTGGATAATCAGGTTTTCAGGTCTCTTGCGCTTATCCTTGTTGGCACCCTTGCGCAGCATCTCATCCTTCCACGCCTTTTCGCGCTTCAGGTTTTCAGCATCCCTCAGCCTGATATCCTCCATAATGAAATCGATGGGCCTGTTCACGCTGCTCTTACCCGCTCCGGTACCCGCAAGCAGCAGCGTCATCAGTCTCGCCTCGTGCTCCACGTTGTCAATATACCGGAACCTCGTCTTCCAGAGATGCGTAGCCAGCGGCGGGAAGATAGCGTGCGCCACAGCCGGCTTGTAAATTTCCGGTGTCCTCGATATCAGCAGCTCCACCAGCTTCGGCAGTTTCTTCGGCATCTCCGGCGGGTCAGGATAATCCTCATCAGCCCTATTACCTGTTAACTGTAAACTATTAACTTGTTGATTACCCCTATTAACTTTCAACTGTAAACTATTAACTTGCTGGCTGGCCTTCTGCTCAGCAAGCGCATTCACCCTCATCACTTCCCTCGACATCGGCTTCGTATTGTCAGCATATTTCGCATAGAAGTCGTGAATCAGCTGATGGCAGTCGTTCTCCTGATAGTAGCTCGGCATTTTCACCCTCACCACCTTCATCAGTTCCTCTTCCTCCATCACCCTCGAAGCACCGGCGCTCATGATAGCGAGCAGCGAAGAGTGTCTCGACCCCACGGTATCAATCTCCATACCCCCGAGTCCGGCAGCCTGCGTAAAGAGGTCAAACGCAATCAGATTCTTCTCCCTGGCTTCCAATCCGCCAGCATCCTGATTGCCTCCAGAATGCCCGATATGAGGAGCATCAGCACCATGGCTATCACCAGGTTGGGCAGGCTGAACAGCAGAGCCAGCAGAAACAGCAGTATTGCCGTCGTTGCCCGATAGTCTATTATTTTCATTATTCTTACCATTGTCATTAACTTTTAACTGTAAACTATTAACTTTCCCTCTTCCGTCCACGGTCAGTCCGCGGTCCAGATACGCCTGCCTTCGCATCAGAATCTCCTTCTCGCTCAGCACGGCGCACCACATCTTCGACCTGTAGATTTCCGAGTCCTTATCCGTAAGATAAATCATTCTCTCGGGTGTGATGCAGCTCTCGTCATACGGCACCCCCAGCGCCTCGCAATACGCCTTCTGCGTCTCCTCGATGGTCATTCCCACCGGCAGTCTGATACCGATGTGCAGCTTCTTCCGGGCACTGTAGCAGAGGTGCAGCAGCGAGCCGTTCCAGATGCTGTCAGAGCAGTTCAGCTCCCTTGCCTTCTCGATAGCCTTGTCTACATACTCCCTGTCATCCACGTCGATGATAGTCTGGAACATGAAGCTCTCGGGCTGGGCATTCTCCTGTCTGCGCACGTTGTTCTTGAAGATGCCGTAGTGGGGACAGAAGAAAGGCAGTTCGCTCTTCAGTCTGTCCTGCGCCTTCTTCACCGCCTCCTTATCGTTGGCATTCACCTTCGGGATAGGCAGTTCGCCCCTAATCTGCTGAATCATCTTCCTGATTTCCGGCGATGCAATCACCTTGTCATACACCACCATACTGTTTGAAAACACCTTCCCCTTATTGCCCTTGCGATAAGGGTTCAGTGCAATTACATGTTGTGTTTCTGTCATGTTATTTCGTTAATAAAAGATTGGTTTGTGGGGTAATCCCCTCTTTCGTTTTCACCACTCTCAGCCGTCTGTAAGGAGGAGGACTGAACACATACGCTTTCACTTCCATCATTAAATAATTTAGAAGATTGGGGGCTCCCACCATGGTTGATGTGCAGATACACAAAAGCCCCCGAAACTCAGACCGCATTGGTTCTGAATTCCGGGGGCAAAGGTAAGGCAAATTTCTCGCTTCTACCTAGTACGTACTATGTACGCGTACTAGTACTACCTGCCAGATTAGCCTCTGATAGCAGGCATCACTTTTTCGAGGAAGGGAATCGTTTTCTTCTGATCCATTCCTCGGTTGTAGGCGGCTCTCATCGAGTTCGGATTAGGACCCCAATAATTGCCGAATACGCTCCATATATTATCGATTTTCAACTCTGTACCTATCTGGTTGGCAAGGATGGCAGCTTCGGATGAAGACAGTCCTGAAGGCATGAAATTTTCGGTTACCAAGCCTATCTCTATCAGGTTGTTCTTTATCCTCTGAGCCTTTTCCGTTTTCAGCTCTGCCGGCATCTCAGCATTTCTGCATGAGTTTTGCTCACAGGCATTGCTGCCGTAATAGTTTTCCACATGCTCGAAGTACGAGCTACCAGCGTTCATGATGATCATTCTTTGTCCAGACATCTCTCATCCTCCTTTCCCTGATAGTTGTTCATGTGTTCGATATATTGTCCACCATTCATCTGTATGGTATTGTTGATAACGATGGTAAAGTGCTTTATTACGAAGCGAATAAATTTTCTATAGAAAAAAAGTTTCATCTTCTTTTATTGTTTTTATGTTGATTGTTAACTGTTTCCGCCTCATTTTAGTAGAGGACGTGTGTTTGCGCTAACGTTTTTAGCGTAAGCCGCTGGAGACTGCCGAGCGCCTACTATCGTAAGGTGTGGGGGCGGGTAAGGTTGTGTTTACTTTCTGGTTGTTGATATGGCATTAAGTTGATACTTGGTCGCAGATACCTGGCATCTCGACCGATTGTTAATAATTATAGCATACCACAGCTCGCTTAGGAGTTCTCCTAAGCTTCCGAAACACCTTTTCTTCATAAAGTCGAGGTGATTGCTGTTAATATGCTTCATTTTTTTCATAATTTCAAAATTTCGTGCAAAGGTAATAAAAAACATTCAAATAACCAAATAAAAAGTGAGTTCTATAGAGCTCGCTTAAATTTAATGTTTATTAAACATACATGTAATGTTTTTAACAGATTAAACGCCATTCTCCCTCACGCATCCCTGCAATTCCTTTCACGCCCCCTGCAATTTCCCTCACGCCCTGAAAGGGCAGAAGCTCCTAGCCCAGGGCATTCGCCCTGGGTATTCATGTCCCCACGCCTGGCGCCCTGTAGGGGCAAAAGCTTTGTATGGCGACCCGAATATGATACAATACAGCGTTAAATTAATATTTAATCGTCTGTAAATCAATAACTTATATTAAGAAATGCT
>OIBY01000008.1_pt1 | contig 111815 bp, 104 predicted proteins | sample 1581201 | NCBI WGS metagenome assembly OIBY01 (sample SAMEA3882540, study PRJEB24775) | human gut metagenome | biome: human-associated habitat; feature: intestine environment; material: feces | place: Netherlands | collected 2009/2010 | reverse complement strand
TCTAGATTATAGAAGGAGTATAGGCATAGCGGTCTAAAAAAATGTCCGCATGCCCTATTTGCAATGGAAATTAAATTTAAAAATTACAGGTTTTATTCTTGAAAGCCATAAGTACGGTTGGTTATTTTTCTATTCTCAAATAACTGATTTGAGTTTACTTTTCCACTTAGATGATGTTGTGCAAAAATTGATTAAGCGTTATAAATTAGAAGGTAAGATTATAATAAAGAGATTTGTTCGGACATATGCGGAAATTCATATGGCATTGCATGAGACTAAGTATATTCCGAATTTAGATGATTTGAAATTAGAAGATAAGAAAGCTATTTTATCGGACATATATCAGATGGATTTGACTGACAAAGATGAACGCTTTGTTGAAATACAGTTTCATAAAATAATGAAGCGTGAAATAAGAGACATTGAAAAGGATATTGAAAATATATCTTAATGTTCGGAATATGCAAATATTACCGTATGATTATGCAATGAATTTGAAGTGGCTCCATTTTGGCTCTAAAAATTTTAGACGAGGTACACAAAAATGCACAATAGGATGAATATGAAGAATAAAACACACAAATGTGTACCTGTAAACAGCCAGATAAATCTCTCAGCCCAAGAGTTCGAATAGAGGAATATGCCTAACAAAGCTTGTATTTATGGGCTTTGTGGGGCTTTTTTGTTGGCTCTACGGGTCAATTTCGGGACAATTATATTCAGAAAAATATATATCGGGACACAGAAAGATATTTTTTGAAAGTGTTTCGGGGGTATCTATAAAGAACGGTCTTGCAATAGCGTAGCTGGAAGTTTTGCAAGGAGAAGTTCGGTCTTATACATCATTTCCATAAAAAAACCAAAAACCCAAGAAAATATGAATAAGATTATATGATGGGGTATCTGATTTCAAAAAAACCCAAAATCCATAAAAAGTGATATGTGTATGAAGTTTTCTTTGATATAATGATTTTACGAATACAAGTTGAGAGTAAAACCCCAAAACTCAAGTAAAAGAGGATATGTATATGTATGAATTTTCAGATGCCATAGATAAAGTGAACTTTATAATAGATATAAAGACAAGTCGAAAATGAGAAAGAGAATAAAAATATAGGGAATCCCCCTACTATTTAAGAAAAAATGAATTGTGAAAAAATGGGAGGAACAATAATATGGATTATTCGCTTATAATGTTAGAGGAATTGCAAAAACTTGAAAATTTATCGGAAGATTATAAAGGAGAACTAAAGTTTTTAAGTAAAAAGATAAGAAAAGATTTTTGGAACACAGATTATAATACAGAAAAACTAGCCAAGTTATTACATATAATAAACGGAACATATGAGATGGTATTTAATTATATCGGTTATTTTGAATTGTCCTGCATTATTGAATATGTGAAATTATTGGCAAAATATTGTTGTGTAATATGCCCTGATTTAAATGCAGATTATTATAATCAGCTTATTGATGATATTCATATGGAAAATGCAAGAATAATTATAGAGGAACAATGGAAGGACATCACGGCATCAGAGGATGGATTAAAAAGTTTTAAAGAAATTTTTGACGATGTTTTTACAAAGTGTTTGAATGGAAATAGAGATAAATTTTTTCATAAGTTAAAGGATACAGATGTCTTATGTAGAGTTGTTGATGATAAGCTTCCTATAAATAGGGAAAGATTTATTCCATTTGATAAATCATACGCATATAATAGGTGGAATCCACCAGGAAAATCATTTTTGTATTTATCTTTCGGAGAGGAAGAAAAAGAATATTCATCTGAACTGCGACTTAGTGAATATATATGCCTTGAAGAATATAGAGCCAAAAAGGGAAATAAATACTATTTTTGTGATTTCCAACCAGTTACTGAAGGGGTAATTTTTGATTTATCTTATAATGATGTTTCGCTAAGAAAAATAAAAAATATGTTAGATGAATACGAAGATACGATGGCTTCTCAGATGATTGAAGAGATAATGAAAAAACCAGATGCGGTAAAAAAATATCAAAATAAGAAAAAATTAAAGAAAAAAGTAAAAAAGCTACAGTTAAAATATCAAGTTGATAAAGGCATTATTGAGGAAAGTATAGCAAAACAATATTTAAAGATGATATGTAATTGCATATATAAGAAAGTTGACGAAACAGATGATGAGAAAAAGGAAATTGCTTATAAATCATTTTGGGCATTAGCTACCTATTTAAAGGAACAGGGAGTGACTGGAATTATATATCCATGTACTAGAACCAATAAAGTTGTGGGAAAAAATTTGGTGTTGTTCAATAAAAATGATGCAGAACCAATTGAAAGTACGATTAGAGAATTTAATTACTAGGAAGGATGGTTTACTAATGGGAAGAAATGATTTATGTTTTTGTGGTAGTGGAAAAAAGCAGAAAAAATGTCATCCTAATATAAATGAAGATAGTGTGGCAGCAAAAATTATAAAACTATATACACAATTATCAAAAGAATTAGAAGAAAATGTTTATGGAAAAAAGAATATTAAATGCCAAAAAGGATGCAATGCATGCTGTAAAGATTATTTTGCTATTAACGAGGTTGAATTTGCGGTAATTATGGATTATCTTTATAATAATTGTGGTATTGAGAAAACAAATATAATTATTAAAAAAGCTATTGCATTGTCTGAGAAGTTTGAAAAGAACAATCCAGAATACTATAAGCAGTTGGAAGAAAATATCGCAGGGAAAAATATAAATTATATGGTAAGGATTAATCTTGAAAATATGCCGGAACAACAGGAAGAATGTGTATTTTTAGACGAAGATGGAGCATGTGGTATTTATAATGTAAGACCTATTATTTGTAGAACACATGGTATTTGTTACTATTCGGATGATGCTGAGCATAAAATATGTGACAAAATTCCAAGTTATATGAACAATAAAGATAACATGTTAGATATAGATGAGTATAAGATGGAAATTGCAAGTGTTGGAAATTATCGTAAAAATGGAAAAGGTGTGGCGTTGTTTAGAAGGAAATATCCCATTTTCTATTTTATGAAAATATATTTTGAAAATGGAAGAACTGTTGCAGATTATTTTAAACATCCTGTAATTCATAATATATTACATGGTAATGAAGAAATGTTGTATGATTGTATATGTAATTTTAATGGTATTAGGCTGAAAAAGTAAAGTATTATATTATCATACTTACTCTCGCAAGGTCTTATTTTCTATATCACGAAGAAAAGTTAATTTGCTTTAGAAGGAATATAATGCTCATAATTACATAAGTTAATCTGATTTTTCCTTTAGAAGCCTTGGGTTGAAAATGGTTATATACTAAAGATTGGAGAAGAGATATATGAATGTATTTGGAATTTTAAGTTCGGATGATGAAGAAACATTGACAGAAGAAAATTACTGTGAAAAAACGAATAAGGATAAACCATATTATAGACCAGATATAAGCCCTATAAGTCCATATTTTGCTATCTGTCCTAGGTGTAAAAATCCTATACAGATAATAAATTTATATAAAAACACCATGGAGGAAAACATAACAGGGCGAAAAGGATTGCATGCAAAACACTATACACAAAGTATACCTGGCTTGGCAGTATTTGATAGTCAAAGTTTTAATGCTTGTAGTTTGAAGGCAAAAGTACCATTGGGGTATCATAAAATACGAAAGAATGACATTGAAAATGAAAGATTAAAGAATTTGGTGGATAATAATAGACCACAAATTCGGAATTATATTCGAGAAATAGTAAATATATATTTTAAGAATGATGTAATTGATGAATGGATAGATGCTTATTTAAATAGGCGATATTATGAGTACAAAGGCGTTGATGATAGAAATTTACCATATAGTATCTTGGTTACTCATCAGGCAATTAACATATATGGACAAAAAATTTCCAATACTGACATAGGCCTGGAAATAAGAGATGCAATAATCAGCAAAAGTAAATATTTTAAATTAGAAACAGAAGAAAATGGAAGAATAGTGCAGAAGGAAAAGAATTTATGTTATCCTAAAATAAGACTGGTTTTGTTTGGACATAAAATTATAGATGAAGAAGAGATTATAAAATTAAAGATGTATGAGGAGATTGATGGAAAAGAAAAAGTTTTAATGAATATAGAATTGGATGTAATGGATTGTCCATTATAGTTGTCAATTTTGACCTCGACAAAACATAGTGAGCACGCTATAATACCCATACAAGGTCAAATTCTCCATATCCCAAGGCAACGTCCTTTATCCTCAAGGGGCAAAAATCTTTAGCCTGGGGAATGAATAAATAAAGACCTTGTAGAGCGAAAAAACCGTTCTATGAGCAATGTCATTAAGTTAAGAATTTTGACATAATTATAAAACACATCATATTTGCAATTGTTTGATAAATATGATGTGTTTTTTTCTTTTGTCTATTTTGCAGTACAACAAAAAGACAGATTGTTTATCTGTCAAAAAAACCTTATAATTATCTATGATTAAGCCACTCTATATAGAAAGCTTATAGATGCCTGGGGTTTGACTTTGCGAGGGTCTTTTCGACCAGGTCTTACTGGTAATACATGCTTTTCTATTAGGTTAATCACATCAGGTGGACTAAGATTGCGTTTATTACGGAGATATTCTCTACAAATATAAATGGCGATTGTAAAGTTCACCTGTTTTGTTTTATCATTGTTTTTCATTTGTTTTATTACATGTGTTGTTATTAATTCACAATAGTTATACAAAAGTAATCGCGCATATATTTCTTGTTTAATAAAATCTGGTTTTCGTGCATGGAAACTTGTTAATCCTATGGCATATTTTAATTCTCTGAATGAAGTTTCTATTTCCCATCTCAAATGATAGATTTCCTTTATTTTTTTTACATCAAAAATATTTCTATCAAGATTTGTAATTATTATTTCATAAGAATTAGACCCTATAGGAAATCTAATAATACGAAATGATAATTCGTATGTTTTATCACTTTTTCGTGGAAGATAATCAAACACTTGATTTGCAGGCATCCACTTATAGCCTGCATTTTTTGTGGTCTTTGTATTTTTCCTCGAAAAAATCTGAGTGATATCTATATCAAACTCATCATTTGGAGGAAGATTTAACCCAGATGCAATTCCATTACTATTTTTATCTTTGACACGTATAGCGAATTTCCATCCTTTTTCAATTACATGTGCAAAAATGTTATAGTTTTCATATCCTCTATCAGCAACAAGAATAACATTCTCTAGTTTCGATCTGTCAATCATTGTTGCACATGCTCTAGACTCGTTGTAATCCGCTGCTGTTTGCACCAAAACATCGGTGTATATACGATTCAAAACATCATAAAAGGCATTTAGATGTAGTTTATTAACAATTGAACCATGCTGATTATGTTCCCAAAAAGTTTCTGGATCCTTTTGATTGGTTGCAATGGTCAAGTTACTTCCATCACATGCAATTAAACGATAACCATGATAATTATTAGTAGTTGGAAGGTTGTCATCCGTAAAAGATTTAAACAAATATTCAAAAGCTTCTGGAAGTACTTTTGAACGTTGTTGCGTAAATGCTGACACAGACGGAGTATTTTTGTTAAAATCAAAGAAATCAAGTAGTTCTTTACTCATAGTAGCTCCACCCGAATTAATCATGATTCCTATAAAAGTTTTGAAATCAATTTTCCGTTTTCGAGAGAAATCGACATTGGGGTTTCGAAGAAATAAACATGGATTGTTAGCTAATTCCGAAATATGATTCTTTAGAGAATCTGAAACTTGATTAATATAATTACTCATATGCGTTACCTCCTTGCAATCAAGACGTTCTTAATTACAAGGGCCGCTTTCGCTACCTCATTATAATTCAATAGCGAAAGCGGCCGCACATTTAGAATCATATGTCAAGCATTTATTACAAAATAAAAAGACCCTAGCATCATTTCTGATGCTAAGATCTTGATTGGTCATCTTAACTTAATGACATTGTTCTATGAGGTCTTTTTCTTTTACTTAAAACCATGGAGAAAGCCTTGAAAATAGAGGAATATCGAGAGATAAGAGAGAGTAAGCCAAGACCTTGAATGAAGTCCAAAGAAGCCTTGAAAGAGAAAATAGGTGAGGATAAAGGATTTTGCTTTTTGAGGATAAAGAGGGTTGCCTGAATATAGTACATGGGCCAAGAAATGCCGAATTTACGGCGTTTCTTGACTCGTTTAATGTTGTGCGACAATCAAATGACAATAATTTTGTAAAATACTCCGTATGTTTTTCAATTTGTATATGTATCATTTTCTTTTGCATAAAAAAGTTTTATTTGTCGTAAATCATATATTAAATCATCATACTTATTATAATCCCTGTATAGAATATCTTTTATAATTGGTGTTAATGAAAAGATAAGTGAAAAAGTTAATAATACAAGAATTATAACTTGAACTGCCATAGTAATCATCTCATCTGTGGTAGCAGCATTGCCAATTTTTTGCGCGACAAAGGCGATTATAGGAACAATTATTGCACCTAAAGTTTTAAGGGGCATTTTTAAGGGAGCTATATAATCGCATTGGATTTGTGCAAGTTTTGCTTCTTCAATTAGCATATTAAGTGAGTCAGGATTTTGAATGTCTATTCTGTAGTCTTTTAATACATTAATGGTCATATTTATCCTTTTTTCGGAATAGGGGGCATAATGTTGTTGAAGCATTACTTCAAGATTTCTTTTTGTAGAATCAATTATAAAAAAGATTATAAGTGATAGAACTCCTAATCCTATTGGAATATATGAAGCCCATGTTTGTCGAAAGATTAAAAGTATACCACTAGTAATGGCACTGGCAAAAAGAATGATTACGATAATCTTGCGGTAAAGCGGTAGTTTGGTGAATGGAATTGTACTTTTGATATTCTTCAATCCAATTTTATAGCTGATAAATAAATCACAAAATCTCATATGTTTGTATAGTCCTTCCTTACTTGGTATGTTTATCAAATTATAAAATAAATTTCAATAATTCATACAAAAATGATGATAATATATTTATTATAATTGTACTAAGGAAAGTGATTATAATAGATAAGATAGGTCTTTCTTTTACAAAGTCAATAATTCTGTAAAAAAGTGCTTTTTTAAATGATTTAAATTCCTTGTTTAGGAGTGGGACGAATTCTTTATCTACTGCAGTTGATTCGATTTTAGCAATACAAGAAGGACATAAACTAGGTACACCATATTTTATAGCGATATCTTTTTTTAATCCACACATATCAAATAGACAGTTTCTTGTATCGTCATGTAGAAAATAATCTTCATTAACTTTATGCAAAGTAGCAATTTGAACTATTTCATTTAAAATGATGCCATGTATATAGTTGAAGATATCAATATTTTGTTCATCAAATATTGTTTCTACTTGGTAGAAAGAACATAAAACCGTTTTTGAATCAAATTCTGATAAATCTCTGGTGAAATAATTGTATTCAATAGGATTATCGATAAAGCATAAGCAGAGCTCGACATTGCTATTATCAATATTGCTTGATGTAAGAAGTTGATTTATGCAATTATCAGAATAACCCCATTCATGGTCGCAGGGGGGAAGTTGTTTAATTACTATACAGTTTGTAACTTCAAATAATTTGCTTGAATAATTTTGTAGTTTTTCTATTTTGTCGAGATAACGCTGATAACCAAGTAAACAAATTTGAATTTTAAACTTTTTCATTCGATAAGTACTCCTTTGTATATTTATAGTTCGGTGCTAATATTTGATGTAACTATTTACTCCTTCTTCGGTTTCCTCTTCCTCTTCACATACGAGAAATTCGGAAACAAGTCTTTTAACAACTCAGCAGTTTCTGCTGCCCTTTCATCCTCATTCATGTTCTGAACAAGTAGTTTGTCGTCATCGTCAAGATTCAACGAAACAGTATATTCCTTATCCGGCTCTATTGGATTCATCGGAAATTTTATCTCTTTGAGATAATATTCTGTTTCGGTTATTTCGTTATCTTCCAGCTTGTCTCGCAGGCGTGCCCAATACACAACCATCTTTTTGAAGTTATCAAGGTCTTCTTGTGGGCGGGGACCGGCACTTGGAAGCCGTTCTTCAAATTTGAAGCATACTTCGCCATCTTTTATAGTGGGACGTAGTCCGTATGCCCATTCGATATCAAACAGCACATGGAGCGCACTGAAGATATTGGCAACATCCGGGTCTGATAATGCATAGAAACTGACACCTAGATTGTTGGCGATATTGAGTAAAGTCACTTCGTCCGGATATCGGTTCCCAAGCTCGTAATTTCGGATTGTAGATTCGTTTAGTCCGCATTTATCTGCCAATTCCTTTTGTGTCATTTCTGCTGCAATTCTAAAATTCCTAATTAAAAAGCCAACCCGGCTGGTGAATTTTTCGCCCATTTTAACTGCTCCTTATAAGTGTAATGCGTGTTGTAGCATGCACGAAAACATGAGGTACAAATCATGCACTTGCATAGATTATAACATCAACAGTACAAAAGTGAAATGTTTTTTGCTAAAAAGCATTGGCAGTACAAAAATGAACTGTTAATATAAAGCACAACAAGACCGTTCAGAAATGAACTGAATAATAAAGCGAAAGAGAGGAGGCCTTTGCTTATGGAGAACAAACGATTTTTGACAGCACAGGATGTCATGGAAATGCTGGAAGTATCACTATCCTATGCATATAAGTTGATACGTCGGCTGAATGCAGAACTTGAGTCAGAAGGATTTGTGACAATAAAAGGGTGTGTAAGTACGCAGTATTTTATTGAACGAATCTACGGACTGTCCATAGATAAGGAGGTTGGATAGATGGCGGTTATCAAGAACAAAAAGACCGGAATGTGGGAGGTTAGGACCTATTATAAGGATTTGACCGGAGAAAGGAAGCAGAAGACAAAGAGGGACTTTGCTAAGAAAAGCGAAGCCCTCGAATGGGAACGGAACTTCAAACTGAAAGAGAATCAGAGTATCAGTATGAGCTTTCAAAGTTTCGTGGATATTTATTTAACGGATTTAGAGCCGAGAATAAAACGCAATTCGTTTCTGACAAAGAAGCACATTATTGAGACTAAAATTCTGCCATATTTCGGGAAAAGGAAGCTCACAGATAAACAAAAAGAAATTGAGGTAGCTCAAAAAGAGGCTGACAAGTGGATGATGATAACAGACACCGCAAAATGGCAGACGGAGCAGGCACAGATTAAACTGGAGGAGGCAGAAGAGCTTAAGAAGGAACTTCTGAGAACCGTAGATGGCGATGATTATCTGAAGGAGCAGGTGATAGAGCTGAGGTATCAGAACCAGATGCTTCAGGAGGAGAACCGAAGCCTGAAGGATAAGCTGGAAAAGGCGTATGAGTTTATGAAGCAGTTTGTGCTTGGTGGGATAAATCTGCTGGAGAAGTTTTTGGAATGGATTGGGGAGAAGGTAAAGGATGTGAAAAAAGAAAAGAGGTAGCGTGTATTGTACATGTTACCTCAAAATTGTAATGAGCTGTTTAATACTTTCACTATAAGTGAAAACACAGGTGCAAAAATTTGTGGTATGATCCAGCCAAGGAGGTGAGATACCATGAAACAATTTTATACCTGCAAAGATGTAATGGATGTGATGGGAGTAGGAGAATCCAAAGCATACAAAATAATTAAATGTTTGAACCAAGAATTAAATACTAAAGGATACATAACAGTAAGTGGAAAAGTATCCAGTAAATACTTTGAGGAAAGGGTTTACGGAATTGAATCAAATAATACAAAATAGAGTGTTGAATTTGTAGTATTTATGGTAAAATACAGGAGGATGCGATGTCTTTAGCAGATAAGATTTTTACATGTTTTAAAGGAGCAGAGAGGTTTACATTAAAAGAAGCATACGAAAAATATTCGGACAAACCGGCTGAAACAATTCGGGCAAGGATATATGATAATTTGGGCGTGAAATTTAAACGTATCGCAAAGGGTATATATTGTACAGTCGAATCAGAGAATGAAAAGTGTATCGTTTTAGAAGGTGATGGACGGGATTTATCTATTATAGAAGATAATAGTATAGATTGTATTTTTACAGACCATCCATGGCTGGATATAAAATCAAATAAAGGTGGAACCAGAGCATTTGCAGTGTATGATTGTTTCAAATATACACTAGATGACTTTAAGGAAAAAGCAAGGGTTTTAAAAGATGGTTGTTTTTTGGTAGAAGTTCTACCAGCGGAAAATGAAAATAACTATGAATATTTATATCATATTAAGCAATATGCAAAAGAAGCGGGCTTCATTTATTATTCGAAGGTTGCATGGAAGAAAGGAACTTTTGTAAGCAATACAGGAAGAAAAGCAAAAAATACGCAAGATATTATGATTTTCTCTAAAGGAAAAGCGAGAAATATGCGTATTGACACAAAGAGAACAGAGCAGACCGGTAAATTGACATATATGAGTGGCTGTAAAGGAATGCTACCGACTATGTTTGATGTTCAACCTGTATCAAAGAAGAATAGAATTCATCAAAGTGAATTACCGGTTTCGTTGTGTGAGCAAATTCTTGAGTTCTTGACTTATGAAGGAGAGGTCGTTTTAGATTCGTTTGCGGGCAGTGGTGCTGTGGGTGAGGCGGCACTAAATCTGAAAAGAAATTGCATTCTAATTGAAATATTAAAAGATAATATTGAAAAGATTAAGAAAAGATTTGAGAATAATGTTTTGATGAAAACAGCAATGGAGTGGTAAAAAATGAATCTGACAATGGACGATAAAGTGGCTGAAAATTATAAAAGTAATTCTCAGAAAATACGAGTAATAACAGAACAATGGGTAAGCAACAATTTGTTCTGTCCGTATTGCGGTAAAGAAAAGATTGCTCATTTTGAGAATAATAGACCAGTTGCGGATTTTTATTGTCCAGATTGTGCGGAGGAATACGAATTAAAAAGTAAGAATGGAACAATTGAGAATAAGGTAAATGATGGCGCATATGACACAATGATAAAAAGAATTGAATCAATTAATAATCCGAACTTCTTTTTTATGAACTACAATAAGCAGGATTTGCATGTAAAAGATTTTTTGATGGTTCCGAAGTATTTTTTCTCTCCAGAGATTATCGAAAAGAGAAAACCTTTATCAGATACGGCAAGAAGGGCAGGTTGGGTAGGTTGTAATATAGTCTTGAAGCAAATTCCTGAAGAAGGAAGAATTTTCATAGTAAAAAATGAAATTGAGATACCGCAGAAAGAAATTATATCAAAAGTAAAAAGAACAGATTTTATAAAACAGTATAAGTTAGATGCAAGAGGTTGGGTTTTAGATGTTTTAAATTGTGTGAATCAAATAGAAGGACGAGATTTTACTTTGGAGCAGATGTATAAGTTTGAAGATGTACTGTCAAAGAAACATCCAGATAACAACCATATTAAAGATAAGATACGTCAGAAGCTCCAGATATTAAGAGATAAAGGAATATTAGAATTTAGAGGAAGGGGACATTATAGAAAAATATAGAGTTATTAGCTCGACAATTGAATAAAAGAGTGAGATTAGGATGACAATAAGAAGAAGGAGAAAAGCAAAAAAGATATAGAAAACAGTACATAAATGAACTGCTTGGGTAATGAAAGCATTTCTAGATACATGAAAACAACTTTGCAAAGAAGAGTTTGAGTAGTAGCCATAAGTCTTGGAACCCGCTAAATAAGCGGCTTCCAGGCCTTTTTGTTTTGCTCTGCTACTATTTTGCTACGTAAACGCTGCATTGTGAGTGCCTTTAAAATCAGTATTCATCTGTAATAAAATGTCTGTAGCAAATTCGTGTTTTTCGTAACGAATTTTGCGAAATTTCCAACATGAGGCAGATATTTTGAGCAGACGAAAAATTGAACAGGCGAAACTACAATACTGGGCAGGTATGATTCATGATTGTCAGCATTCAGGCCTTAAGACAAAAGAATGGCTTGCAAACCACGGAATAAGTAAGGATACTTATTACTACTGGTACAAGAAAGTTCAAACCGTTTGTGTAGAGGCTATGGAAATGCCAGACACGCTTTCAATGCCTGAGTTTATGTTATTACCAGTTCCGGCAGAGCCAGCTAATGTGCCGGTTGAGTCGGCTATTAGATCCAATGCAATAGTTACAATGCACATAGGTAAAGCGGGGATTGAAGCAGAGTGGGATAAACTTTTGGACTAACAGTCCAATGCAATTATAGTTCCTATAGGATATCATATAATCAAAAGAAGAGGATTGGTGTATATCTTATTGGAACTAATTTTTATTTGATGAGTAGAAATAAAAAGCTAATGCGAGAGTATTTTGCCGTTGAAACAGAATATACAATCAAGGATATCGAATATGAAATTGTAGATGAGCCATATTTAGGGTATAAGGTACATCTTTGTAAACTGAGTGCAGGTTGGCGACCACTATTTCAAAGACATAAGACTATCAGTACATTTAAAGAAGTGGAAAAATTTTGCCTGAAAAATAAGAGCATGGTAAGTATCTATGATGAATATGGCAGGAGATACACATGGAAACAATATTTCAAAAAAGTGTACAATCATAGTCAGCGTAAGGCAGAGCCAAGGAAATGGATATATGATATTGATCCTATTTTTCCAGATAATGGTGCTAGATTACATATGGCATCATGTACAGAGCAGGAAGCGGAAATATATATGCCATTCTGTCATAGAGAATACAACGAGAATGAAAAATTGGCGAAGGAACGTTTTCATGTGCATGAAAGAATATGGGGTGATGAGAAGAGTTGGGAAGATCCAGATTATCCATTCGATTGGACAGAGGGTGAATTTTGCTAAAGGAGTTGACAACATATGTATGAACATATTGATATGAAGAAAACAGGCATCTTATTAAAATATAGAATTGAAAAAGCAGGTTATACAGTAAAGGATATACAGAAAATATTGCAGTTATCATGTCCACAGCCGATATATCGTTGGTTTAAGGGAATGATTCTGCCATCTGTTGATCATCTTTATGTATTGAGCAGGTTGCTAAAGGTACATATGGAAGATTTGCTTGTGCCCCAATGTGAAAGTATCAGAGAGGTGGAAATGTGTGTATGTATATCAAGTTATAAAAGATTATCTGAGTACTGGAAACGTTTATATATAAACAAATGTGCGTAATATCAGGAAAGGTGGATTATATAGTACAAGCTATGGATGACGAAATTAAGAAAATAGTATGCATGATAACAGAACTTGATGACTTAGCATATGCTACATATAAACCGATAGTCGAAGAAATATGTGCAAGAAAAGCATCTGAATCAGAAGTAGAATATTTGCTGGATTATATGGTTGGAATATGTAGCAGCGACAGGATGTTAGAGCTATTCAAGTGTGTATGTAGAAAGTATATATATTTATATCCAGAAATGGTTACATCTGAAATATATACATATAAGAGTATGTATGAAGAAGCAGGAAATGATTTAACAGGTGCAAATTTTGCACATGTTGATGGCAATGGAGAAAATCATTGATATTGATATATACAAAAAATATAAATTATTTGTTTGGGTTATTTTGAATGATATGTATAATCTGGACATAAAAGCAGTATGTGCAAAAAATGCACGTACTGGTATGATGATAAAAATGTTACAGCTGCATCGTCATCCTCATTCATATTCTGAACTAGTAGCAGGGCGTCATCATCAAGATTCAACGAAATAGTATACTCTATATTTGGGGCTGTTGGGTTCATTGGGTATTTTTCCTCTTTGAGATAATATTCCGTTTCTGATATTTCTCCATCCTCCAGTTTGTCTCGTAAACGTGCCCAATAAGATGAATTATATTGTCATATTTGATGTGAGAGTGAATGTTGTGAATGTAGTTGGTATATTCCACCAGCTAGAGAATTATCAGAGTAAATTATAATATGCTTTGGGGTAGAGCAGAGTCAGTTAAAAGGCTGGCTCTAATTTTTTGCACTTTTTTAGCAGACTGGCGAATAACTGTGCAGTTCATATAACTTCTTAAGAAGGATTCCAAACCATGCATTTACGCACTATGAAATAATGATTCCTCTGCATGTCCCCGATTCACTTTACACACCTGAATTATATATTGCAAATCGGGAAACAATCGCAAGAAGTTGCGATTGTTATTGATGATGTAGTGATTCTATGATATCATATAAAATATGGTACATGAAAACGGAGGTCAAAATGAAAGTATTGGTAATGAATTGTAGTCCTGTAAGAAATGGAGTAACAGCAGAAAGAGTTAAGGATAGGCGGTAAAATTGATTCGAAAAGGTTAACAGATTTAGAGGAGTAGTATGTGATGGCAAAAAACTATAAATATAAAAAAGCAACCATAGCAGACATAGATGAACTTGTAAAAACTAGAATTATCGTCCTTCGAGCAGCTAACAAACTATCGAATGATGTGGATATGTCATTAGTGGAAAAAGAATCCTATGAGTATTATAAGAGTGCATTAGAAACGGGTGAGCATGTTGCATATCTGGTGTATGATAACGGGGCATTTGTCGGTGCAGGTGGTGTCAGCTTTTATCAGGTTATGCCGACCTACCATAATCCAACAGGTAAAAAGGCTTATATTATGAATATGTATACAGCATCGGAATATCGGAGACAGGGGATTGCATTTCATACATTAGATTTACTGGTAAAGGATGTAAGGAAACAGGGCGTATCACAGATTGCTTTAGAGGCGACAGAGATGGGACGACCGTTATATGAAAAGTATGGATTTGTAAAAATGGAAGATGAAATGGAGTTGATAAAATGACAAGAGTTTATTTCGTGAGTCACGCACAGCCGGAACACGATTGGGAAGAAGACAGAACAAGACCTTTGACGGAAGAAGGCAAGAAAGATTCTGCAATTGTTTTGGAATTTTTGAAGGATAAGAAAATAGATGCGTTTTATTGTAGTCCGTATAAACGTAGCATGGATACAATTACAGAGGCAGCAGATTTTTTCACAAAAGAGATTATAACAGATGAGAGATTGAGGGAGCGTGAAAAGGGACTTGATGGAAACAACCACGGAATGTTCCGAAAACGGTGGGCTGATCATAATTATCATGAAGAAGGTGGAGAGTCCATTGCTATGGTGCAAAAACGTAACATAGAGGCACTGAATGAGATTTTATCAGATAATACGGATAAAGATATTGTTATAGGAACCCATGGTACTGCCCTTAGTACGATATTGAATTTTTATGACAATAATTTTGGATGTGAAGATTTTTTAAGAATTATTGACTGGATGCCATATATTATCGAACTGGACTTTGAAAGCAGCTGTAACGAAATGGAATCTGAATGTCCGAGTTACAGTTTTAAGCTGATTGGCAAACAGGAACATTGTTATATAGAGAAGAAATTTAAAGTTAAGTAGCGTGCGGATAAAAAGTAGTGAGGAATAGATGAATACACGATATTATATGGTCATTATCAAGGGTGAAATAAAGACATCCGAAATAATGTCATGTGGTTACAATAGAAATACCCAAAAATGGGATGTAAAATTCAATAATGGAAAAACATACTCGTATGCATATTTGAATGTGGAAAAGTTGACTGATCCGGAGGTTTTGAATCCTAACATGTATCGGATTAGCAGAGAAGGACGAGAGTTCTTTGATGTTAATGCAATATATGTATTTAGAAGCGGAAGGGAGTCTTATTGGCACATTTGTTTTGGCGATGGTAGTGAAAGAGATTATCGTCGGAACGACTTGCATATTATAGAGTCATGTCTTGCCCAGAGTCAGTCATCAAATGTATTTGAATATATAAAGCAAATTGCAGGTTTGAGTAATCTTAAGAATGAAGAGACTGGTGAAAAATTATTGTCTAAGAAGTTTGACAAGATTTCTTTTGTGGGTAGTGATGTGGCCTTAGCAAAGTATTTGAATCCATCGTCATTGCAAGGGAAAAGAACAGAACGCGAATACATTCCGATTTTCCCATTTGGATGCAATAACAGTCAGTATAAGGCTGTAAAAAATGCCATGGAGAATCAGATTAGTGTTATACAGGGACCTCCAGGAACGGGAAAGACACAGACGATATTGAATATTATTGCCAATATATTAATGCAAGGGAAAACGGTACAGATAGTATCCAATAATAATTCGGCAACGGAAAACGTATATGAAAAATTATCTTCTCCAAAATACAATTTAGGTTTTATTGCTGCGACATTAGGAAGTTCTAAAAATAAGAAATTATTTGTTGAGCATCAGGACGCTGCTTATCCCGACTTTTCGTCGTGGAAAACGGGAGAAGATCCAAGTGTTTTGCAGAAGGAAATAGCAGAACAATCCAGTCAGTTAAAAAGTGTTTTCGATAAGCAGGAAAAATTAGCGTGTTTAAGGCAGGAACTTTCACAGTTGGTTACTGAACAGGAATATTTCAATCAATATGTTAAAGAATCAGATGTTCATACAGATAGTATTAAGTTCAAGAAAAAACTATCTTCAAAGCAATGGATGGTATTGTGGCAGGAGTGCCAGTTGATTTCAGAAGAGAAAACGGCAATAGGATTTTGGTTTAAGATAAAAGCTTTATTTAAATATGGAGTAACCGATTGGAGTATTTATAAGCAGGATATTTCAAAGATAATTACAACCTTTCAGGCAATGTATTATCGTGCAAAGCAGGCGGAGTTGTCTGCGGAAATTGCAGATATTGAAAAGTATTCAAATAGTGTTAATAAGAATTTGCTTGAGGATTTATGCAAACAGTCAATGGTTGTCCTAAAAGACAAACTGGCAAGGAAATATGAAGGTAACAGTAGTAGAAAAACTTTTAGTGAAGATAATTTGTGGAAGGAACCATACAATGTACTGGCTGAGTATCCGGTTATATTAAGTACAACATTTTCATCAAGAAACAGCCTGAATTCAGATGTGGTGTATGATTATCTTATCATGGATGAGGCATCACAGGTAGATATTGCAACCGGTGCGTTGGCATTGTCCTGTGCAAGGAATGTTGTTATTGTGGGTGATACCAAGCAACTTCCTAATGTTGTTACAGATGATATAAAGGCCAAAGCAAAAGCTATATTTGACAGATTTAATGTGAGTGAAGGATATCAGTATACAAACAGTTTTCTGCAATCCATTTTGGATGTTATGCCTAATGTAACACAAACATTGTTACGGGAACATTATAGGTGTCACCCAAAAATAATAAATTTCTGTAACCAGAAATTCTATCGTGGTGAATTGATTATTATGACAACGGATAAGGGTGAAGAGGATGTTTTATCGGTAGTAAAAACGGTAGCGGGAAATCATGAACGTAACCATTATAGTCAGCGCCAGATAGATGTTATTAAAAATGAGATTATACCAAAATATGTTTCAAATCCGGAAGAAACCGGAATTATTGCACCGTACAAAAATCAGGTAGAAGCATTAAGCAAGGAGATAACAGATATTGATGCTGCTACAGTGCATAAGTTCCAGGGCAAGGAGAAAGAGGATATTATCATATCTACTGTGGATGATGAAATATCTGATTTTGCAGATGATCCATATTTAATCAATGTTGCTGTATCAAGAGCCAAAAAGAAATTGATGTTGGTTGTAACTGGAAATGTGCAATCAAAAGAGCACAATATAACAGATTTGATTGATTACATTCAGTATAATAATTTTGAGGTTACTGAAAGCAAGATTTATTCGATTTTTGATTACCTTTACAAGCAGTATACTGAGGAAAGAAGAGTATACTTGCAGAAGCACAAAAAAGTATCAGAATATGATTCGGAAAATCTGATGTATTCATTGATAGAGGACATTATCTCTGCTAACAATTATTCAAGCTTGGATGTTGTTTGTCATTTTCCGTTGAATATGTTGATTAAGAATCCAAAACTATTAAATGAGCAGGAATGTCAGTATGCAATGAATCCAGCAACACATTTAGATTTTCTGATTTATAACAGAATTGGTAAAAAGCCTGTGTTGGCGATTGAGGTTGATGGATATGAATACCATAAAGAGGATACCATTCAGGCTTCAAGAGATTTATTGAAAAATCATATAATGGAGCTGTACGAAATTCCATTACTGAGATTTAAAACAAATGGTAGCGGTGAAAGAGAAAAGATTGTAGAGATGCTGGATAAGTTGGTTTGATAGCGTGAAAAGAAAAAGGAGAAATTACCATGGCTGTATCTTATAAACGATTATGGAAATTATTAGTGGATAAAGAAATGAGCAAATCGGATTTGCGTAAAAAGGCAGAAATTGCTCCTAACACAATGACAAAGCTTCGCCGTGATGAAGAGGTGAGCCTTACAATTCTTAGCAAAATCTGTAAAACCTTACATGCAGATTTTGGGGATATTGTGGAGTATGTGCCGGATGCAGAAATATGGGATTTGTATAATGAGAACCGGGAGCTTCTGGGAAAAGACCATATCAGAGGAGAACAGTTACCGATAGACGGATACCATCTGGTGGTGCATGTCTGGATCCGTAATTCTAAGGGAGAGTATCTGATTGCACAGCGCTCAGCAAATAGAACAGCATTTCCTTTGATATGGGAGTGTGTGGATGGTTCAGTAGTTAAAGGAGAGGACAGTCTGCAAGGAGCGCTTAGAGAAGCAAAAGAAGAAGTTGGAGTAGATTTATTACCAGAAAAAGGACAGGTTATTTTGTCTGATATAAAGAAAATAGAGTTCGGTAAAGTAGTTAATAAAATTGTAGATGTTTGGTTGTTCGAGTATGATGGAGAGGTTGATTTGAGCAATGCTACAACAGATGAAGCGGCGCAAGTTGCGTGGATGAACAGAAGTCAAATAAAAGAATTATTTGATGCAAATATGTTTGTGGATACATTGGAGTATTTTTTTATGGAAGTGGATAAGTAGTAATTTGGAAAGTTGGTGGATATATGAAGGAAAAAGAACATCAATCCATAGAGTGGAAGGAATCATGGCAGGATGAGTATTTAAAATGGATTTGTGGATATGCCAATGCCTACGGTGGAACAATATACATAGGTACGGATGACGATGGTAATGTTGTAGGTATTGATAATGCAAGAGATTTATTAGAACGAATTCCTAATAAGATTACAGATACAATGGGAATCATTGCAGATGTGAACTTGTTATATAAAGGCGAACTTGAGTATTTGCAGATAATTGTTGATAAATACCCATCTTTAATAAGTTTTCGTGGAAAATATTATTATCGTTCCGGAAGTACCATGCGTGAGATTACCGGAAAGGAATTGGAAAGAGCTTTGTTAAAAACGCAGGGAAGAACATGGGATGGTGTGCCTCTGCCAAAACTGTCAGTATCTGACTTAAAGCAGGATGCAATACAGTTATTTAAAGATAAGGCAGTGAAAAGAGGAAGGCTTACGAAGGAAGAAGTCAGTGTGGAAGATACTATCTTGATGGATAACCTGCACCTAATTGATGAAGATGGATATTTGATAAGAGCAGCAATGCTTGCATTTTATAAAGATCCAGAGAAGTGGGTAACAGGTTCTTATATCAAAATCGGATATTTTGGAAAATCGGATTCCGATTTGGTGTATCAGGATGAGGTGCACGGGCCTTTGATAGAGCAGGTAGATAAGACCGTTGATTTAGTTTATACAAAATATATGAAGGCCTTGATTGATTATGAGGGAGTCCAGAGAATTGAGCAATTTATGTTCCACAAGGACGCATTCCGTGAGATTTTGTTGAATGCCGTTGTTCATAAGGATTACAGTAGCTATAATCCAATCCAGATTAGTGTTTATGAGGATAAGATTTATATTTGGAACGATGGTGAGATGCCTCCAAATCTGGATTCTACTGACAAATTGTTTATGAAACATTCATCAAAGCCTTTTAATCCGAAATTGGCTAATATCTTTTTCAAAAGCGGTATGATTGAAGCGTGGGGAAGAGGATTTGAGAAGATTAGGGAAGCTTGTGCGTTGTATGATGGACCATTGCCGGAATACGAGATTAATGAGGCTGGAATTATGGTTCTTTGCAAGGCTTGTGATAGGTATTTGAGGTTATTGAGAGATGATGGTCAGCATCCTGACCATCATCCTAACCAAAATGGTCAGGATGTGAATAAGCTGATTATCGATTTTTGTAAAGACCCGAAGTCGGTCCAAGAAATAATGGATGAATTTGATTTTGATAGCAGGACAAGCTTTAGAAGAAAGTATTTAACTCCTATGCTGAAAAATGGTGTGTTAAAGATGACTATACCGGAAAAGCCATCAAGTAAAAATCAGAAATACTTTTCGTAAGAAAATAAGCTAACCACATCTTAACCAATGTGGTTAGGTTAATACATATTCTTATAGATAGTATCATCGGAAAAGTGCAATAAAATATATGGGAGGAATAAAAAGTGAAAAAGAAAATCTTAATACTTGTAAGCATATTAGTGGTGTTTCTAGCTATACCTCCATTTGTAAATTATTGGGTGTCGACGCCTTCATCTATAGGATTTATACCAATAGAAAAGCAGGAAGTTTGGATTAGTTTCTATGCCTCATTAATAGGTAGTGGAATAACATTGCTAGGTGTTGCTTTGACTATTTGTTATACCGATTTTACTAGGAAAGAAGATTTTAGAAAGCATGAACAGGAATTAAAAGAGGAATATGAAAAAAGAAATAACGATACGAAAATTAATCTCTCTGCACAGTATAAGCCTATTTTGACAGTTACATTTGATTCGAATTATATAGATGATATTAAATTTGGGATGTCAAAACGTCCAAAGTTTTATATAGAAAATACATTATCGTTGAATGGTAAGATGGAAATTCAATTTAATAAAAATAGAATTAGTATTAGTTTGTATGTCTTGAATATAGGGAGAGGAGAAGCTAATAATATAAAAATTAGTTCTTTGATTTTGGATTCCAAAGGAAGTACATGGGATACTGAATTAAGGACATATAAGGAAATTGCTACTTCTAGTGGAATATGTTTAATGTTTTACAAGGAACTATCAGAGCGTGAATGGAAGGAATACAGTAATAAAATGCTAGAAGAACCTTTTAAAATGTGTATAGACATTGAATATGATGATCTTGTTGGCTTTCATCATAAGTTGAATAGTTTATTGATGGTAAAACGATTTGTACATATAAGAGATGAGGATAATAATGTTATTGAAAATGTTTTAGTTATAAATCCGTATGATTCTACGATTCAAAATATGACAAGTATTGACAGTTAGTATTATGGTGATTGTTAAGTATATGACGGAAAACCAAGTGATTGAATATATTTATAATGGCATTGTAGAGAACATAGCTCAAGAATTTGAGAGAGAATTGGGCAGTATAATGGCAGTTTTTAATTTTGACTATGGCGACGAATTTTAAATTAGTGTATGTAAGTTTTTAAGGAGATTTCTACCGCTGAAATATGGTATCTGCCGAGGATTTGTGGTGGATAGGCATGGTAATACAGCAGGAGATGATATTATTACCTATGACCAAGAATTATACCCGACACTAAGATTTTTGGATTCGGATAATCAATTTGCACAGAAGGAACAGATTCCAGTTGAAGTTGTATATGCGTACATAGAAGCTAAGATAGACGCTTAAAGAGCTTTCTGAAAAACGGATATTTCAAAGTTAGTCTCAACGAAGTCTCACGAGATTTGGGACTGAGTGAGACTCTATGATATAGCAAAACACGATAAAACCGGGATTTGCAGGTAAATTATAAAGTTGTAGTCTCAAGTCAGTCTCATTTTTGAAATTATTTGTTGAGACTAACTTGAGACTGAGGAGGTTCAAAATCATGGACATAAGCAAAAAGGATTGGAAATTATTTCGAGAAAAATTATCAGGCTGGCAGGAAAATTATATGGAAGGTCTTGTTAAAGAGTATGCAAATTTTCTGAATGATGATAAAAAGCCTGCATCAGAGAAATTCTGGGAACTTGAAAAACTGATAAAAGAAGATAAACGTCATCCGGGAGTTGTCATGGAACTGAAAAAATCAGAGGTAATATGGGATATTGTTCGTCTTATTAGACTGAAAGTAATTACATATAATGATTTATCAGACTTTAGTGATGAATTACAGAATGAAGTAAAAAGAATACTTGAGATGAATAGATAATGACGGAAAGGGAGGTATGACAAATGCGTGATCCAATAGAGAATGTGACTAGATTGCAGAAGCAGTTGAACAATCTGCAATTGGAGAATCAGGTATTAAAGAACATATTGGATAAAGCAGGATTGTCATATCAAAATGAACTGGCAAGTATAAGGAAAACGGAAAAGAAAGAGGATTTTGATCCAGAACAGGGTAAAAGGATTGTGCACCCAAAAGAGATTACAGACAGGATGGCAAAGCTCTTTTTCTCATTCTTTTGGGGAAGAACAGATGTATATGCGAAAAGAAATGTAAATAAAAACGGAGAGGTGGCATATTATCCGCAGTGTGATAATTTCTGGTCAGATAATTGCCATAGGAAATTAAATACACATATAGACTGTAAGGATTGCAAATATTGTTCGTATACAAGATTAGATTTATCAACTATATTGACGCATTTGAGGGGAAACTCTTATGCTGCAAAAGATGTAATTGGTGTGTATCCATTATTTAGTGATGGAACATGTAGATTTCTGGTGTTTGACTTTGATAATCATGAGAAGAATGCAGAAAAAAAGGACTTTGCAAATACAGATGATACATGGATTGAAGAAGTCGAAGCTATGAGAGATATCTGCACATTAAATGGGATAGAACCTTTGGTAGAACGTTCGCGTTCAGGAAAAGGTGCACATATATGGATATTCTTTGACAAGCCAATATCGGCGGCATTGGTTCGTAAATTTGGCTTTGCACTTTTAGATAAAGGTGCAGAGCAGGTGAATTTAAAGTCATTCAATTATTATGACAGAATGTTGCCAGCACAGGATTCCTTAGAAAATGTGGCAATAGGAAACCTGATTGCATTGCCATTACAGGGAAGGGCGTTGAAAGATGGCAATAGTGCATTTGTAGATAGTAACTGGAATGCTTATCCTGACCAATGGAATGCTTTATTAAGTAAACCTAAGCTTTCAGAAGAATTTCTGGAGAATAAGATAAGGGAATGGATATTTACAGCAGATGACCTTGAAGCATCCAGTGATGAAGAAAATAGGGAAAAGCCATGGGATAGAATGAAAAATTTTGCAAAATCAGATGTTGATGGGAAAATGGATATCACATTATCAAATGGTATATATGTCGACAGCACGAATTTTAAGCCTGCGATGCAGAATAAGATTCGCAGAATGGCAGCCTTTAGTAACCCAGTATTTTATAAAAATCGTGCGATTGGAACATCTAACTATGATACTTCGAGGTGGATTTATCTTGGAAAAGACCATCTTGGTGGATACATACAGATTCCAAGAGGATTACAGGATGAATTAATAGCAAATATTGATAAGGCAGGAATTGAATATACTATTGATGACGAGAGGCAGCAGGGAAGAAATATTAATGTAGAATTCAATGGAGAACTACGACCTGAACAGAACAAGGCGTTAAAGGAACTGACTAAGCATGATAATGGAATACTTCATGCTGCAACAGCGTTTGGAAAAACAGTTGTATGCAGTGCAGTAATTGCAGAAAAGAAAGTGAATACTCTGATTCTACTTGAATCATCTGCACTTATAGAACAATGGAAAGATGCTCTAAACAAATTTTTAATTATAGATGAAGAACTACCACAGTACAAAACGAAAACTGGAAGATTAAGAACTAGAAAAAGTCTGATTGGAACATTACAGGGAGCACATGATTCAATGACTGGAATCATAGATATTGCAATGGCAGGCTCATTGTGCAAAAAGGGTGAGTACCATAAGTTGTTGAACCATTATGGACTTGTACTAATTGATGATGAGCGCGTTATAATAAGGACAAAGTTAGAGAAACCCAGTAAAATCAAGGGGGTAGCACTAATTTAGTCCTTATTTTTATACCATTTTATCGGTAGATAAGGCAGCGCTGACAAATCAAACCGAAATCCAAACATTGCATCAACAATTCAGGAGTCATGACCTGAGTGTGTTTCGTGCATCCAAGTGAGGTGACAATTTAATAGATTTTATTTTGGTAGGACTAAATTAGCATTTATCACGGAGATATTCCGTTTGGCTGATATAGTCCTACTTTTTATTTTGAAAGGAAGAGATTGTATGAGCAAAGTGCTAATTGAAGTCCTCGTAATAATTCTTATTGCGGGCAGTTATTTGATACTGTATTCAACAGTTAGAGTATCGGCTATAGCAGATCAAAGAATAGCGGAGATACGAAGTAGAGAAACATTTGATAAAGAAAAGCAGTTGAAAACAAATCAAAGTAGTATATCGGGAGGGATGGCTATGGCAAATAAAGAAAAGAAGATCGAAGGTAGACTGGGATATAACAGTGAGAATGGCAGATATGGATTACTGGTATCAGATTTATGGGAACATACTGGATTCCACTGTGGAGAATGCTTGGAAGTCAAGGTTGATGATAAGTGGGTAAAAACCCGGATGGAAATGGATATTGACCGTAACTGGTATTTGGTGGATACCCCCTATACAGGAGATTTAGAGTATGTTAGGGCGAGAATTTAAGAAAAGGAGGAAACACAGAATGAACAATAATATCGAAGTAATCGGAATTGACCATGGTTGGTCTCAGATGAAAACAAGCAATACCTGTTTCAATACTTCCATTAAGGAATTAGCAAATGCTCCTGCATTTCACGATAATGTGCTTGAGTATGATGACAGATACTTTGCAGTTGGTGAGGAAAGACTGGAGGTGTTGGACAGCAAGGTGGAAAATGAGAACTTTTATTTACTGACGCTGGTAGCAATTGCAAAGGAATTAGAGATAAGAGGAAAGAGTGAGGCTGATGTGGTTCTTGCGGTAGGGCTTCCTCTCACAAGATTTTCAGCAGAGAGAAAACCATTTATTGATTACCTGTCCAAGAATAGGGATATGGTATTCGGATTTGAGCAGAAACTTTATACAATTCATATACTGAATGTGCTTGTATATCCTCAGTGCTATGCAGCAGTAGCAGGGATGCTTCCTACCTTTGGTAAAAAGGCACTTGTCATTGATGTTGGCTCATGGACTGTTGACAGTATGCTGATAGTGAACAAGAAGCCTGACAACAGTAAGTGTGATACACAGAATGAGGGCTTGATTAAGTGTATGAGAGCCATCAACCGAGTGGCGGTACAGGTCAAAAACAGAAAGATTGATGAAGCAGAGATTCAGGAATATATGAAAACTGGAAAGACAGAGCTTCCAAAGGATTTTAAGGAGATTATGGACCAGCAGATTCAGATTTTTGTGGATAAGGTGTACCGTTATCAGACCGAGTGTGGTTACAGTCTTGATATGATGCCGGTCTACTTTGTAGGTGGTGGGGCTGTCGTTATGAGAAATTTTGGAAGATATCAGCAGTCTAATATCCACTATGTGCTTGATGTAAAGGCAAATGCAAAAGGTTTTGAGACGATGGCAAAAATAGCACTTAGAAGCGGGAGGTAACTTAAGATGGCAAAAAGAAGTAAGCAGTACAGTTTTCATCTCAATCTAAATAATCCGGACCATTTGAAGATATACCGAACGCTGGAGGATTTGAATACAGATATTCATAAATCTGTTTCAAACTTTGTGATTAAGGCAGTGATTCAGTATATCAATGATGCCTCAAGGTCGAGTCTTACAAAGAGCGGAAAGAATGAAAAGGAGAATCTTGAAGGCTATGTAACCAGACAGGAGTTATCAGAAGCAAAGCTTCAGATAAAAGCCGATGTGATGAAAGAGGTTGCGCAGTTGTTTGGAAATGCAGCTATGAATACACAGCAGGTTGTTACGCCTGCACTTATGCAACAGATGATGTCGATGATACCAGAAAATGCAGAAAAAAAGAAAGATTCAGATAAGCCTGAGGAAGAGGCAGAGCCTACCGATGCAGCATTAGAGGAAATGTCGGTATTGTTTGCCCAGGGAAATTTTGGAGAGGAGTAAACGCCTATGGCAGTATTAAGCGGAATCGGAAATGTGTTACTTACCATATTGAAATGGATACTAAAAATTGTATTAGGAATACTCAGACTGGTATTGGAGGTGGCTAAAATATTTCTGCTTCTGCTTAATCTGGTATTCAGAGTGTTTATGGCATTTGTAGGTGCAGGAACACCATGAAAGGGGGTGTGGCTTATGAAGTTTCGATTTGAGAATTATCTTAAGAATCGCAGACTGGTAAAGTATTTCTTTGCTATGAAGAAGCTTGTAACTGCGTAAAGAAAAAAGCAAAATGAAAGGAGACTAACAATGCACAGAATACGGGACAGTCCCATAGAAGATGTCCCGTGACAACCGAATAAATTGTTCACATAGAGTAAGAGTGGACAGGTCAGTTTGTCATGAGGACACAAGCCTATCCCTCTTACGGAAAGGGAATAGGTGATTCATATGAAGAAACTATTATTTATCTTATTATCCGTAGTACTGATAGGAAGTGTCGGATGTGGCTCAAATAAAGATTTGAGTATGGAGGTTACGGATGCAGGAAGCACAGAGATTGTTAATGAAACAGTTGAACCGACAACTGAAGCTGTAACTGTTGAAACCGAGGATGCGGGGACAGCCCAGCAGGAAAGCACCGGGACTGTAGCAGAGGTGGATTCTTCTGCTGATACAAAGGATACCGGTAAGGATAACCAATCAGATAATATAGCTTCTGAGGAAAAAAATGCTGAGAATAAGAAGTCGGAAGAAAATAAAAGCTCTGATAGTCAGAAATCTGAGAAACAGCCAAAAGACACAAAGAGCGAACCAGCTTCTGAGCAACAGCCGAAAACAGAGGAAAATACAAAAGCAGAGGAAAAAACGGAAGAAAAGCCGGAACCAAAACCGGAGCCACAGGCAGTCACTTACAATCCGGACAGGGTGGTAAGCCTTGCAATTTCAAAGTGTCAGGCTGGTGGAATGGTTACAACAGAACAGCATTTGAAAGACAATCTGAATGTGGGAAAGATTACACAGGAAGAGTATGATGAATATTATCCTCTGGACGGATTGGAAGACAGCTATTACAGCGTATTTGTTAATGTTGACTTAAACAAAGCTGCAACAACATCCGGAAGGGCACTTGGAAGCGAGGAAGCAATAGCAAAGTATATCGCTGATATGTTACTTCTTGAGTCAGATAATGTCTTTAATATCAGGCATACCGGTACAACCAAAACATCAGGCGAAACTTTCTATGAGTTCCGTTGCTACAGATAAAAGAATACAGACTGCATCATGAGAGCAGGTATAAGCCAACAACTTATGCTTGCTCTTTTTTTGCGTGTAGTCAATGAGAAGTGCAATGAGAAATTGAGGTGCACTTCTATTATAAATTTTTAGGAGGAATATCGAATGAAACAGAAATTAAGACGATTTATGGCAGGTTTTCTTGCCATATTAACCATGTTTACTACGCTGTTTACGAATGGCACTACAGCTTTTGCTGCCAGTTCAAGTGCTAATATCTCATTCTGGTATGCATCAGCGAAAGACCATGGAGTAATCAGTGAGTTTAACAGTAATCACAAAGGTGGAATTCTGTATGCAATGATTGATGGTCATTCGGCATACTGCATGAACTTTGGATTGTCAGCGAAGGGTGGACAGCTTATGAACAGTGACAGCAATCCGAATACCAATCTTTCAGCAGCACAGGAGAAGCTTCTTGCCTATTGTATGTATTATGGTTATTCCACAACAGAGGCAAAAGCACCGACAAATGACCAGTGCAATAAATATATTGCAACACAGTCCATGGTATGGATTATTGTAAATGGAATATTTGGAACGAGCAGTGCGGATTCGGCAGCAAGCAAACTTTGTGCCTGTGCACCGGATTCATCATCATCTTATTCGTATTATGAGACATTGAGAGATAAGATCAATGCTTCATACAATGCCACAAGACCAAGTTTTGCATCAAAAACAAAGAGTGATGCTACAACTTATGAGCTTAAGTGGAATGAAAGCAATCAGAGATTTGAGTACACATTTACTGACAAAAACGGAGTACTTGGAAACTTTGATTTTTCCATTGATGGGTTCAGCGTATCAAAGAGTGGTAATTCCATGACAGTTTACACCAAGTCAGTAAATACCACAGCTACACTTGGCTCATTCAAGTCAACTATCGGAGCAGTTGATACTACTTCAAGCTGTGTATTCTGGCTTACAGGAAACTCCGGAGATCAGGAATTTGTTTCAGAACAGCCATCCGCTGATCCAATTTCTGCCTATATCAAGGTAAAGACGGAAAATATCGGTTATGGTGAAATCACGAAAACAGACAAATCAAGTGGTGTTCATCTGAAAGGTGCTGTATATGGAATCTATTCAGACAGTAACTGCAAAAAACTTGTAGATACCATGACAACCGATAAGAACGGATATGCCAAGTCAAAGGCTCTTACAGCAGGAACTTATTATGTGCAGGAGATTACAGCTCCAGCCGGATATGTAAGAAGTGACAAGATTCATACTCTTACTGTAAAGGCGGGTAAGACAACAGGCATTTCACTTACTGATGTGGAACAGCTTGGCTCTCTCACAATCTACAAAGAGGGCGAAGTCCTTGTTGGATGGAATGGCAGTAACTTCACTTATGAGACAAGAAAACTTCCGGGAGCCACATTTAAGGTAACTGCCGGAGCAGACATCTATAAGGCAGACGGAACAAAGGTTTATAACAAAGGTGATGTGATTGCTGAGAATCTTGTATCCGGAAGTGACGGTCAGGCAGTGTTATCAGACCTTCATCTTGGAACTTATGTGGTTACAGAGACAAAGAGCATTGACGGATATACCATTAACACCACTCCACAGACTGTTAAGATTGAGTACAAGGACCAGAATGTAACGGTTCAGGCAGAATCAACGACAATCAAAAACAGCAGACAGAAGGCGGAAGTATCCGTTGTGAAAAAGGATTCTGATACAGATAATCCATTAACCGGGGGACAGTATACTCTTTATGCCGGAAATGACATTAAGAATTACGATGGTAAAGCTATTGTAACAAAGGGAGCTGCACTTCAGACCGTAACAACCGGGGCTGACGGAAAGGCAACTTACACCGTAGACCTTCCAATCAGCAATAGCTTCTATATCGCAGAGACTAAAGCACCTGTAAATTATGTCCGTAACAGCGATGATGTTTACAGTTTCAATTTCAATGTAATGTCTCAGGATAAGGCAAAGGCAACCTTTGTCCACACATTCAAGAATGACAGAACTACTGCAAAGATTCAGATTTTCAAGGTTGATAAGGAAACCGGAAAAGCAGTTCCACAGGGCGATGCAAAGCTTGAAGGAGCAGTATATGGTTTATATGCCCGTGAGAACATTGTTCATCCGGACGGGAAAACAGGAGTAATCTTTAAGGCAGGAGACCTTGTTGCAACTCTTACAACAGATGCAAAGGGTGCCTGCTCCATTGATAACCTTTATCTTGGAAAATACTATGTGAAGGAAATTACGCCGTCCGAAGGATACCTTCTGGATGAGGAAGAGCATGATGTTGTATGCGATTATGAAGGAGATTTGATACCACAGGTTCTTAGAAGCACAACTTCCAAGGAACAGGTAATTAAGCAGCCATTCCAGCTGATCAAAGTATCAGACAATGGGGATGATACAGAAGCGCCTCTTCTTGCAGGAGCAGGCTTTACAGCTTACCTGAAATCATCATTGAAGGTTAAGGCTGACGGCACTTATGATTATGAAAGTGCAACACCTGTTGTTATCGGTGAGAATGGAGCAAAGTCCATTTACACAGACGAAAAGGGTCATGCAGTATCCATTGCAATTCCTTATGGAACTTATGTGGTACTTGAAACAGAAACACCTCACAACATGGAAACAATCAAACCTTTTGAGGTAAAGATTGTGGAAAACAATCCAACAGAGCCTCAGACATGGAGAGTTTTCATTGACCGTGAGTTTACAGCAAAACTTCGTGTGGTAAAGAAAGATGCTGATACAAAGCAGACAGTTCTTATTCCAAACACAGAGTTTAAGATTTTTAATCTTGATACTGGAAAGTATGTAACCATGATTACAACTTATCCTTCCAAAGTGACACACACTTCATTCTTTACGGATGAGGACGGGGATTTGATTTTACCGGAAGCATTAAAGCTTGGTAATTACAGAATTGAGGAGATTGCTGCTCCATATGGTTATGTGGTAAATGAGACCTATGTAAAAGTGGCAGTAGATACTGACACAGCTTATGAAATTGACACTGAAACTTATGAAGCAATCATTACAGTGGATTACGAAGATGCACCTGTTGTGGGTGAACTTACCGTAGAGAAGAAGGGAGAAGTTCTTGACTCTTATAAGGGTGGTCTTTTCGCAGACTCCGATGAAAAATCATTTGTGTATCGAGTAGGAAGCCTTGCAGGTGCCAAGTATGAGGTCTATGCAGCTGAGGATATCTTTACAGCTGATATGCAGAAAGACGCTGATGGCAACAGAACAAAGTATTATTCTGAGGGCGAGCTTGTGGCAACACTTGTTACCGGAGATGATGGAAAAGCAGTTCTTAAGAATCTTCCATTAGGAAAATACAAGGTTGTGGAAGTAGAAGCTCCTTGCGGATATGTTCTGAATCAGGATGCACAGTATGTAACATTTGCTTATGTGGATGACCATACACCGGTTATTTATGAAACAGCAACATTTACAAATGACAGACAGAAGTTATCTTTATCTGTAGAAAAGAAAGATTCCGAGACAGATGAACCAATAGGCGGTGCTGTATTTGGTCTTTACGCAGACGAAGATATCAGGAATGTTGATGGAAAAGTTATCATAGAAGCAGGTACTTTACTTGAGACAGCAGTTTCAGATGAGAATGGTATCGTAAGCTTCACAAAGGATTATCCATTTGCCAAGTATTATGCAAAAGAAATGGAAACACCTGCCGGATATGTGACAAACGAGGAAGTAATCGCCTTTGATGCACAGTATCAGGGACAGGATATCAAGGTTGCTAAGTACAGCAGCTTATTCCTTAATACTCCAACTACTTTTGAATTCGCCAAGGAGGATATCACAAGCGGTGCAGAGCTTTCAGGAGCAACTCTTTGTGTAATTGATAAGGATGGAAATATCATTGAGACATGGACTTCCGTCAGCGGAGAGAAACATGTAATCAAGAAACTGGTAGTAGGTGAGACTTATACTCTTCGTGAGGAATTTGCACCATACGGATATCTTAGGGCAACAGATATTCAGTTTACTGTTGAGGACACAGAAAACATCCAGTCCGTTGTAATGAAGGATGAAGTGCCTACAGGTTCTATCATCATCAACAAGGATGGTGAATTTGTAACAGACAAGACTCTTATCAAGGGTCACTGGTACGATTTCATTTTCAATTACTTCAAGAAATCCCTTGCCGGAGTAACCTTTGAGGTATATGCGGCAGAAGATATTTTAAGCCCTGACGGACTTGACACGGTTTATTATGAAAAAGATGAATTAGTGGCAACCATAGTTACCGATGACAATGGTATTGCAAGTATAGAGGAATTGCCACTTGGCAAGTATTATCTTGTGGAAACAGAAACCATTGAAGGATTTGTTTTAGACAGTACACCTATCGAAGCAGACCTTTCTTATGTGGATCAGGATACAGAGGTGGTATATGCCGGAATGGATGTAACCAATGAAAGACAGAAGGTTAAGATTACAGTTGTTAAAACTGATTCAGAGACCAAGAAGCATTTAGAGGGTGCTGTCTTTGGTCTTTTTGCAAAAGAGGACATCGTAAATTCTGAGGGTACAGTCATTGTGGCAGCTGATGAAAGAATCGAGAAAGCAGTCACAGGTGCAGATGGAACAGTAACTTTTGTTTCGGACCTTCCACTTGGACAGTATTATGTGAAGGAAATCGAGGCTCCAAAGGGATATGTGAAGTCTGATGAGGTATTTGATGTGGATGCTTCTTACCAGGGCGAAGACGTAGCTGTCATCGAGTTTACAGCTGAGTTTGAAAACACACCTATCAAGGTAGAATTTTCAAAGACTGATATCACTGGTGAGAAGGAAATTGCAGGTGCCGAGTTATCAGTAATTGATTCAGAAGGAAATGTAGTGGAAAGCTGGACCTCTGAGGATGGAAAGACTCATATGATAGAGAGACTTCCGGTTGGAAAATATACTCTTCGTGAGGAAACAGCTCCTTATGGATATAAGATTGCCAAAGATGTAGAGTTTGAAGTAACTGAGACAGCTGAAATCCAGAAGGTATCCATGAAGGATGAATATGCTGTGGGCAAGATTATTATTGAAAAGACAGATGAAGTGACAAAGAAGCCTATTGCAGGAGTAGAATTTGAAATCCGTGATAAGGATGGAAAGGTCATTGAAACTGTTATAACTGACAAAGATGGTCATGCAGAATCAAAGGAACTTACAATCTGTATCTACAACGAGGACGGCTCTTTCAAGGAGGACATCCATTACTATGTTGTAGAGACAAAGGCAGCGGAAGGATATATTCTTGATGAAACTGTACACGATGTTGTTTTACAGTATGATGACAATGCACCTGAGTGTGTAGAGTATACTTTATCACTCACAAACAAACCGACAGAACCAAAGCTTCCACAGACAGGAGATAACTTCAATCCTTGGCTTTACGCCGGATTAGGTCTTGGTGCTCTTGCACTTGGTCTTTTTGCAGCATTCTGGAAAAAGAAAGAAGATGGAGCAGAGGAAGCGTAAAACCAAATAGTAACAATTAATCCGGCGGGGAATGTAAGCTAATGACTTATGTTCCACGCTATTTTTATTAAGAAAACGGAGGAATCGTAATATGATGGAATACGAGATTTTTAAAGGAGTAGTAGGAGAAAAATTCAAAGAGTTTTTACCTGAGAAGTATCAGAATGCACAGGTGGAAATCAGACCTGTGGATAAGGTAAACCGTAAACTTGACGGATTATCAATCAGGGTAAATGAACCGGGTATGAACATCAGTCCGACAATCTATGTCAACCATATGTATGAGGACTATGTTACAACAGAGAATCTGAATGCAACGCTTGAGAGAGCAGCAGAAGGTTTTATGAAGGCAATGGAACAGAAGGAGAGTATCAATGTAAATGAGCTTACAAATGCTGAATGTGCAAAGGATAAGATTGTGTTCCAGCTTATCAATACAGAGCAGAACAAAGAAATGCTTGCCAATATGCCCCACAGGGAATTCAAGGATTTGTCGGTTATCTACCGTATGGTGGTAAAGATTGACGGGGAAGGAATTGCTTCAACACCTGTCCATAACGGACTTGCAGATACTCTTGGATTTACTGAAGAGCAGCTGTTCAAACTTGCCGCAGAGAATACAAAGAGACTTTTACCACCAGTTGTTAAATCAATGAATGATGTGATGAGAGAAATCTTTATGAAGGATGGTATGCCACCTGAGATTGCAGATATGATGCTTGGTGAGATGCCACCGGAACAGCAGATGTATGTAATCAGCAATAACAAGGGAATCAACGGAGCTGTCAGTATGCTTTATGAGGATGGGCTTCATGATCTTGCTGAAAAGCTTGGTTCAGACCTTTATATCATGCCAAGTTCAATCCATGAGGTTATCGCAGTAAGTACAGATTTGGGCAATCCGAATGAACTGGCTGCAATGGTGGCTGAAATCAATATGGACCAGGTGACTCTTGATGAGAGACTTTCCAATCAGGTATATCACTATGACAAAGAACTTCGCAAGGTAACACTTGCAACAGATACTCCGAATAAGCGTCTTGATGGAATTGTTGCGGAAGCACCTATGGTATATGAAGCAGGCAAGACCAGATAGGAGGCTGCCATGGAAAAAGAGATAACAATGGAGGAGCTTGTGAAAATGGTAAATGAAAGCTCAGGTGAGATTATTATTCATGTGGAGCTGGGAGAGGAGCGTGATTCTGATGAAGGAAAAGAATCCGTTCAACCTTGATGTTGTCTCGGTAAGGCTTGTAAAGGATGCCCCGATTATGTCGGGACATCCGATTACAAATCCTGAAGATGCAGTCCTGCTTTTGGGAAAGCATTTGTGTGAAATGGACAGAGAGGTATTATGTGTAATCAACATGAAAACAGACGGGACACCCATTAACTGTCATTTTGCAAGTATTGGATGTTTGAATGAATCAATGGCTCATCCGAGAGAAATCTTCAAAGCCAGTATTCTTTCCAATGCAGCGACAATAATGCTTATGCACAATCATCCAAGTGGAAATCTTACACCAAGCAAGCATGACACCATGATGACGGACCGTATGGCTAAGATGTGTGAGCTTATGGGAATACCACTTTTAGATCATGTAATTGTAGGCGGGGATAACCGTCAGTATTTCAGTTTCAAAGAGAAGAAGCTGATGGATACACCGAAAGTTTTTCTTGAAACGAATTATAAATCACTTGATTTAAGTTCCGGACTGGTGGCAGAGCAGGGAAAGGCAAGGTGATGGGATGCAGAATTTCACAGAGGATGAGCTTGCAATCGCAAAGTCGGTTGACCTTGTGGCAGTTGCATCAAGCCTTGGATACACACCGAAAAGGATTGGCAATTATTACACGCTGAAAGAAATGGATTCCATGAGAATTTATAACCGGAGTCACTGGTGCAGATTTTCAAGGCGCTATGAAAAGGGAGAAAATGGTGGTTCACAGATTGACTTCTTACGGGTATTTGCCGGTATGGATGTCAAAGAAGCAGTATTCTGGTTATTAGATTTTGCCGGATATCGAAGAATCAATGATACTCCTGAAAAGCCAGTACTAAAATATCAAGTCCCGTATAAGGAAGTGGAAAAGAAACCTTTTGTGTTGCCACAACCAGCACACAGCAATGCCTATCTTTATGAGTACCTCACAAACGATAGAGCCATCAGCCGGGATGTTGTGAATTTCTTTGTTAATCAGGGACTTATTTATGAGAGTATGCCTTATCACAATATTGTGTTTAAGGGAAACGACAAGGACGGTGTCACCAGATTTGCCAGTATGAGAGGTGTGTTTGACAAGAAGGGAAAACCATTTAAGTGTGATGTGCCGGGAAATGATAAGCGGTATGGATTTAATATTGCAAATGAAGAGAGCACAGAGCTTTTAGTATTTGAGGCTGCCATTGACCTGATGAGCTATATGGATATTTACAGGGATTTTGAGAGTAACATGATTGCCCTTGGTATGGTGGCTGATGCTCCACTTGAAACATTCTTAAAAGAACATCCGCAGATATCAAGCATAAGGTTTTGTCTTGACAATGACAAACCTGGGAGGGAAGCGACGGAGAAACTGATGGAAAAGTATTATGAACTTGGTTATGAAGTGGCAGATTCTCCACCACCGAAAGGCTGCAAGGATTACAACGAATGGCTGGTGAAAGCAAGAAACGAAAAGCAGTGTAATCTTTACAGTAAAAACAGGGAAATACCTTAAAAAACACTGTAAAGTGGGTTTTTCACATCAGAAACTCATGTAAAGGCACAAATAGCCCAAAAATGGGCAGAAAAAGTGCACCTCATTTTTTGATGTGAAAATGCCAAAATGCATCATATTTTACAGTAAAGAGCAATATTTCCCCCATATTTTACTGTATGCAATTTTTTTATGATTTTTGGCTTCAAAAAAGTCATCCATATTTTACTGTAAAATGGCTGAAATACTTCGTATTTTCGTGCAGATGGAGTTTTTCACTCCATATTTTACAGTAAAGGGATAATAACAGGGGTTTCAGGGGGTTAGCTCCCTGACAAGATGCATTGGAGGAGGCAGAGCCGTCTCTAATGCGTATCTTGCCATGGACTGGGACAGTTCATAGGAGAGAGATTAGGAAAAGATTTACAAAACACGGATAAGGAGGTGTACAGGAGCAATGGATGAAAAAATGCACTTTATGACAGAACCGGAAGAACTTTTGAACTGGATGAAAGAGCATGAAGAGTTCAAAGTGATGAATAAGGAAGATGCACAGATACTTCTGAATTATATGGAAGGTCATGATTACAGGCTTGGTACAGATAAGGATGGAAGCCTTGTCAGGGTGGATATCAATACTGATGAGTATGAGGCAGAGCCATATTCACTTGATGATGTAATTGACATTGTGTGTGAGTGGAATGATGAGCTGATCCGCTACACGTCACAGGAATTAAATGAGCTTTCACAAGGACAGGATAAGAGTTCGCTGGAAGTGAAGCTTGCAAGCTTAAAGCAGGATGAAATAAGACTTGATAAGATGTTTGAACAGACAAAATACCCGGCAGAGATAGAAGCCCTCGCCGTACAGCTTGCAGATGCTTTCATTGAAAGACTTGGACTTGTTGGTATTGACCAGTCTGTTAAGGAACTTACAGAGTCTATCCGGTCTGAGCCTGATAAGGGAGGTGCCAGATAATGGCAGATAAGATTCATTGCGTCAAAAAGACGCTGAGACTTACACCAGCTGAAAGCAGACTTCTGTCTGAAAAAGCAGAGGCTCTTCATATGAATGAGGCAGAATATTTAAGGCTTTTAATCAGCCAGACGCCGAACGATTACCCGGAAATCAGACAAGAGCTTAAACAGCTGATAAATGAGATAAATCATATCGGTGTGAATATCAACCAGATTGTGCATCATCACAATTATGAGTTGTATTCAAAAGAAGACAGACAGCAGCTTATCGCATATATGAAAAAACTCAACAATACAGTTAAAGAGGTGGTGGTGCGGCTTGGCAATCAGTAAGATTCTTCATATGAAGGATTGTGGAAGCAGTTTTCATGGAAAGCATTTGAAGTCAGCCCTTGAATATATTACTGTTCCGGAAAAGACACAGAATGGCAGGCTTGTATCAGCCATAAACTGTCAGGTGGATAATGCCTTTGAGCAGATGAAGGAAACAAAGAAAAAGTTCAACAAAACAGACAAACGGCAGGCGTATCATATCATTCTTTCCTTTAAGGAAGGGGAAGTTAGTCCGGATACTGTATTTGAGCTGACTGAGAGGTTTGTGAAAGAGTATCTTGGCAATGATTATGAAGCAGTATTTGCAGTTCATGACAATACTGAGCATCCACACAGTCACATTGTATTTAACAGTGTATCCTTCAGGGATGGAAAGAAATACCATTACCAGAAGGGGGATTGGGAGAAGTATATCCAGCCAATTACCAACAGACTCTGTAAGGAGTATGGTCTTTCCACGATTGAGATTGACGAAGAAACGGGAAAAAGAAGAGGAAGGGATTCCTATCAGGAATGGAATTCCTTCCGTGACGGGAAGTTCGTATGGAGCAGGATGGTGGCAAGGGATGTGGATGCCTGTATCATTCAGGCAGCATCATTTGAAAGTTTTGTATCCATGTTTGAGAACAAAGGCTATGAAGTGAAAAATGCTAATGGCGAGGGAAAGTATCTGGCAGTCAAGCCACAGGGAATGAAGCGTTTTGTAAGACTAAAATCTCTGGGAGAGGAATATACCGAAGAGCGCATCCGACAGCGAATATATGAAGAGAATATTACCTCATATATAAAAGAAAACAAGCCAAGAATTGTATATTGCAGGGTGCGCCGGTATAAAAGGGCAAAGATGTCCGGGTTACAGAAAAAGTATTATGCGAGGCTGTACCGGATTGGGAAGCTTAAGAAAAAAGCCTATTCTGTGGCATGGAAGTACAGGGATGAGATTAAGAAGATGCAGAAATTGCAGGCACAGTATCAGTTTCTTCTAAGGCATAATATCCATTCCGTAGTTGATCTGGCACTTGTGGAAGATAATCTTACGGATAAAAGAAAAGAGGCATCTGCCATGAAAAGCCGGATTTACCGGGCAAACAGCAAGAATAAGGAACTTTATGATATTGCAAATGAGATGGAGGAACTTTTAGAGTGTGAAAATTCCTATAGAAACGGAGATGTGTTTTTCGAGGATGAGCATAACAGATGGCTTCTGTTGGAGAGCAGATTAAAGGAGCTTGGCTATTCCTATGATGAGGTAAAGGCATTAAAAGAGCATTACCGCAGTGAAGGAGCAAAACTGAAAAGTCTGGAACAGGAAGCATCGAAAGAGCTGAAACTTGCAGAATCTATCAGAAAAGATTTTGTTGGTACAGACGGACAGGAAGTTGAAAGACAGCAGGAAGAAGTAAAAGAACAGAATATGGAACACGAGAAGCAGCCAAGACGATAGGCTGTTATTTTTTTGAAAGAAGGAGGAAATGCAGATGGAAAGACAGATGACGGCAGTTGATGTCCAGGCATACCTTAGAGATGTAAAGGACAGAATCATGGATGCAAGGGTCATAGCTCTAGTCGAAGAAGATTTGGAACACGGGCTGATGCCGGGCGAGATTAATGATTATACAGACAGGGGACTAAGTTTTGAACAGATGAAGGCTGTTTCTGATATGTATCGAAACAAAATTCCCATGGCAGTAGTTGCATCCATTGGTGCTAAAAAATATGATGCAGAGAAAATGAAGGTGGCAACAGAGCTTTATCTAAAGCAGATACCGGTTGAAGATATTGAGAAGGCATTGGCAGATACAAATACTGCACTTGATATGAGAAAGGCATTTGGACTTGCATTAGGCAAGGTACAGACTGCAATAGCGGTTTCTGAGGATACGATAACGAAGGAACCGATTGAGAAGGAGCAGGCAAAGGTACTTACCGAAATGATCCGTTCTCTTACGGAGGCTGTCCAGTCCCATACGGGGAATTATGAGACAATCGAGAAACTGCTGAAACAGATGGAAACAATCCGCCTTGATGAAGCTGTAGCAAAAAATCTTACTTCTCTTAATGAAAAGCTGGAGAAGGAGAACAGAGAATTTACGGAACAGCTTGAAGGCAAGCAGAACGAAGTCAATAAGGGATTGCAGACCATAGCACAGCTTCGTACAGAGTTAGAAAACTTAAAGAAGGAGATGAAAATCATGCAGGATAGAAATACTGACCTTGAACAGCAGATTTCCCAGAGGGATGAGACAATCAGGGAGCAGGGACAGGCGATAATTGCAAAGAACTCAGCCATTGAAAAGTACAAATCAGCAGAAGAAAAAGCAGCTGATGAGCAGCATCATGAGAAAACTGTTTTGCAGGAAGAGACAGTGGAAAAACAGCCAGAGAATGAGATGAAACCAAATTATGATTCACAGGCAGTAGGGCAGACGCAGGGAGCAATACCAAAACAGGCTGCAACCATTCCGGCGGGTGCAATTCCGGTATATGCAAATGCTGGCGGAATCCCCGTTTATTACACTATGACGCTGGTGCAGGATCAAAAGGTGCTTCAAAGAACGGATGTTGATTATATGCACCGCAAACCATCTGTATTTGAAGGCATTATGAGTAAGTTTGCATTTAAGAAAAAATCCCATAAGGATCTGGTACAGCTGGTCATTAACAAGGAACTTTCACCGGAACAGGTGAATGCCATCCGTGGAGGACTGGAAAGCGGTCTTGACGAGGAACAGTTAGAGCTTATCATCAATAAGAATCTGACACCGGAAAAGATGCAGAGTATTATCCGTTTTGCAGCTTTACAGAACAGCCTTAAGGCAGAAAGGGGTGGAGTTTAATGAGTCTTATTATGATTACAGAAGCGATGAAGCTTATGGAAGAGGCAGATGCAGATTTCGGAATGGAAGATAAAGAGTTTATTGCCCAGTATGCATTTCGTACCGGGGATACGGACCTTGTGAAAAAGCTGATCGAAGAGTTGCAGGAAAAAGATGCAGACAGGGAGAAGGTAAAGACAAAGTATATGCAGCTTGCAGACAAAAAGCCGGAATGGGCAGAGCAGATTGAAAATCTTCTGATAGCTCTTGAAATGTACCGTATCGAGGAAGAAAAGGCGGTAAAGAGAATTACAGATTTTCTTACTGCACATGGCATTGATATTTCCGAGACTGCTGTAAAGGATTCAGATGTCAAAGAATTAAAGACAATGATAGCTGAAGCAAAAGATGTTACAGAACAGGAACCGGAAGTAGTACAGACGGAAAAAGCACTGGTGTTATAGGAGAGGAGGAATTACAGTGTCAGAGGAAATCAGAGAAGCGGTCCAGATTATTGAGGTCGCATATGATGGAATTGAGATTGCAATGAAGGTGGGCAGTGGCGGTATTGCTGCCATGCAAAAAGCAATCGACTTTCTTAAGGGAATGCTTGATTATGAGAAGTCCCTTGGCAGGACTTCCATGAGAAAGTTGCTTATGAAAGGAGGAGACCTTCAGGTATTAGAGTTTGCAACAGCTGATATGAAGAAGGTTGAAAAATATGCCAAGAAATACGGCATTCTTTATTCGGTACTTCCAGATGCAGACCGAAAAAACGGAAAGACAGAGATTATCTTTCACACAGAGGCAGTTCCAAGAGCAAATATGCTTTTGCAGAAGCTTAGCGGAGGAAGAATTGCAACTTTTGACGATTATCTGAAAAACGGGGATGAAAAGCAGCTTAACAAACTGATGGAGTTCCTGAAAAATCAGAAAAAGGGAAACGAGATGAGCCCGTCACCGGAGAGTGCAAGAGCCAATATGTTGATGGACGGGCTGATTGAGAAAGTCGGCATGTACGCAATGGAGAAGAAGACAATCAATGTGGATGCCGTAAAAGAGAATTTCAGCATTAACCATGAGCAGGCAGAAAATGTTATTAAACAGCTTGAAACCATCGGTTTTCTTGATAAGGGAGACGAGAGTGGAAACCATAAGGTTATGATGGACAAAGAGGCTTTTTTGAATCGTATCAGAGGTTATCAGGACCTTGCTGACCGAATGAGGGCTGTTGCTGCATCGAAGCATATGAACCTTTCCGATGTGACGATATCTAAAACACTTATCCAGACGGAGAATGAGAGAGCCGTGAAAACGAGAATTCCCGGAACGTGGGGAGAGAAAGCAAGGTATGTCTGGATTAAGAAAGAAAACATCATGGAAATCCACAGCGGAAAGACCATGCTTACCTTTATTGACAGGGAAAAGGACTACAAGATTTATGATAAGGACAACCGGGTAGTTGAGACGATAAAGGGAGAAGCTCTTTACAGCAATCATTATGACAAGGTTGAGTCTTCAGTCCGTAAGAGATATGAGAAATCTCAGGTTGAAACAGAAACCAAAGTTAAGACAGCAACAAAAGCAACCACACAGAGAAAGAGGTAAGTGCCTATGCAGACAAGTAAGAAAAAACCTTCTGTGATATTTCTAGCATTTGGTGCAATTCTTGCAGCATATCTTGGGTATCTGGTTGGTGGAGCATGGGAGCAGGGCATTGACCTGATGAGTTTTATGGAACGATTCAATGAAGTATGCGCAGCTCCCTTGGCAAATTATTTTAATGAAAATACAGTGAAAACAGTAGCCATCGTAGTAGGAATCTATGCGATGGCTGTTTTAATGTATTACACCAGTCAGAGAAACTATATGCCCGGCAAGGAGTATGGTACTGCAAGATTTGAGAATCCGCAGAGGGTAAACAGTATTCTGATGGATAAGGATGAGAACTTCAATAGAATCCTAAGCCAGAATGTGAAGATGTCACTTGATTTCAGAAGGCTTAAGCTCAATGGAAATATCCTGATATGCGGAGGTTCCGGTGCAGGTAAGACGTTCTATGAGGTAAAGCCGAATCTGATGCAGATGCCCCACAACTGCTCTTTTATCTGTACCGACCCCAAAGGGGAAATCTTAAGAAGCTGCGGGCAGATGCTAAAAGACAATGGCTACAATGTGAAGGTTATCAATCTGCTGGAAATGGATAAGTCTGACTGTTACAATCCGTTTTCCTATATCCGTGAGGAAACGGATATTGTGAAGCTTATCACGAACCTGATTGCCAATACCACACCAAAGGGAAGCACTCCCTCAGACCCATTCTGGGAGAAAGCGGAAGGGCTGTTTTTACAGGCAATTTTCTATTATGTGTGGTTAGAGGAGAAACCAAGCCGCAGAAACTTTGAGACAGTTCTACAGCTTTTGGGCGAAGCCGAGGTAACACAGCAGGGCAAACCATCACATCTTGATGTCAGAATGAAATTCCTTGAGGAAAATAATCCTCTCGGACCAAACCATCCGGCAGTCAAGCAGTACAACAAATGTATGCGTGGTGCGGGAGATACTGTCCGTTCCATTATAATCAGTGCCAACTCAAGACTTGCGTTCTTGGAGAATAAGCAGGTGCTTCGCCTGTTGTCAAAGGATGAGCTGAACCTTGCAGATATCGGAATAGGTGTAAATGGAGACGGAGAGACAAAGACTGCATTATTCTGTGTCATACCGGATAGTGATAAATCTTATAACTTCATTATCGGTATGTTATACACACAGATTTTTCAGGAGCTTTATTATCAGGCAGACTTTAACTGCGGTGGCAGACTCCCGATTCATGTGACTTTTATGCTGGACGAGTTCGCCAATGTCGCATTGCCCGATGACTACTGTTCGTTGTTATCGACAATGCGAAGCCGTGAGATTTCCAGTATTATCATTATCCAGAACTTTGCACAGCTAAAGGCATTGTTTAAGGATACCTGGGAAACCATTCCGGGGAATTGCGACACTTTCATTTATCTTGGCGGCAATGAGCAGTCAACGCATAAGTATGTTTCGGAGCTGCTTGGAAAAGGCACGATTGATAAGAAATCAAGCGGAGAAACGAAAGGAAGACAGGGAAGTTCTTCAAGAAATTATGATGTACTTGGCAGGGAACTGTTTACACCGGATGAAGTGAGAAAGCTGGATAACAAAAAATGCATTATCTTTATCCGTGGGTTTGACCCTATTATGGATAACAAGTATATTCCATTCGCCCATCCGATGTTCAAACAGACAGCAGATGGAGGTGGAAAGCCTTATGTACACCATATGAGCAGTAATAATGAGGTCGTTGGTACGCCTTACGAGATTTTATCACAGAAAGCTTTGGAGCACTATAAACAGCTGAAAGAAAAAGGTGAGAATGTCTATATTGATAAGCTGACTTATGAGGAATTCATGATGATTGGAGATAAGGAGCTTGGATGGAGATTCCAGATGCTTGATGAACAGGAGCAAAAAGACCGTTTCAATGCAGAGCAGGGACAGGAGCTTGAGTATTCCGAAGAATCAGAGACAACAGATAAAAGAAAGGAACTTCCTAAGATTGATGGCAAAGACACGATTCTTAGAAGAATGGCTCAGTGGGAGTTTTCTGACGAACAGCAGGAAGAGGCACAGAAGGCAATGATTGTCGGAGTGCCTGAAAATAAAATATTGGAATATTTCTATCCGGATGTTGAAGTCGAAGAGATGATACAGGTTAGGGAAGATTATGAGAAAGCATCAGCCTAAACAGGTTGGTGCTTTTTTTAGGAGGTGGTTGTCGCAATACCGTGTCAGGGAAAGCCTGACTGAATTTCACAACCGGGGATATCCCGTTCAGATACAGACTAAGTGCCTGACCGGATATCCCGGTCGGGTAAATCAAAAAAAGGAGATTGAAAGCATGAGACAGAATGAAAGCAATTTATCAATGACAACTGATGTGGCAGTAACCACAAATACAACCAATATGGAGGAAAAAGGAATGAAGGGATTTTTTAAGAACATGAAGAAAAAGGTATTGCCTGCTGTGGCAGGTTCGGTAACAGGAGCAATGCTTATGACAAGCACATGTTTTGCCGCCGGTACAGGTACAACAGCGGTAACACAGCCACTTGATAACTTAAAGACACTTGTAATTGCAGTAATCGGTGCAGTCGGTGTAATTATTCTCGCAAAGAATGTCATGGAGTTTGCACAGGCATATCAGCAGCAGGATTCCTCAACAATGAACTCTGCTCTTAAGGGTATTGTAGCCGGAGTTATGATGGCAGGTATTTCAACAGTATTAACATTCTTAGGTTTCTAGGAAAAGCAAAGAAGCGAGGTGAGAAAGAATGGATATTTTTAATCTTGGAGATCAGATCCTTGCTCTTCTCGAAATGGTATTTGGATTTTGGAACAATCAGATATCGCTGGTATTTTCAATGTTAGGTCAATCGCCCGTGAACTTCAAAGGTGGAGGTCCATGGGCGGTTATCGCCGGCATTGAACCGATATTTGTTGCTGTTGGCTCTTCGCTTGTAGTACTGTTCTTTGTCATAGGCTTTTGTAGTGAAAGTATTGATATCAGGGAAGAGATGAGGTTTGAAGTAATACTTCGTATGCTGATTCGACTGGGACTTGCGGAATGGTTTGTCGCAAACAATGTCACGATTATGAAGGCATTTTTCACATCCATAGGAAATCTGGTTAATCTGCTATCGGCAGGAAACTATACAACACTTACGATTGACAGTACACAGGCTGATATCATCAAAAATCTTGGTTTTGGAGAGAGTCTTATCATGCTGATACTTGCAGCACTTCTTTCCATCATCATTATTATCTGTGGTTTCTTTATGATATACACGGTATATTTCAGATTCCTAAGATTACTGATTATTGTTCCTATGGGTTCCATTGCATTTTCGACAATGGGTGGTAACAGAACGGTGAACCACACAGTATCTGCATACTGCAAATACTTCCTGTCTGTTACCTTTGAGGCTGTAACTATGGCACTAGCTATAATTGTCTGCAATGCCTTTATCAATGCGGGTCTTCCGACATTTACTTCAAGTTATGCAGACTGGGCAAAAACGCTTATTTATCTTTGTGAAATGACATTTACCATTGCACTTACGGTAGGAAGTGTTAAGGGAGCACAGAGTCTGACAAGCAAGGCATTTGGACTGTAGGAGGTTATGGAATGAACGAAGAAGTAAATATGTTTAATCCGGATAAACTTAGAGAGCTTTGTTCGGATGGACTTGCAATGTATGAGAAGAACAAAGGAATCGTATCAGAGAATAAGCAAAAAAATGAAACGAGGTGAGAAATTTGGTAATTGAAATCAACAAAGATATTGACCGTTATCAGGAATCAGTTGCTATGGGGCTTACAGCCAAGCAGCTGATTTTTTCCATTGCAAGTGTTGTGATAGGTGGAGGTCTTGTATATCTTCTTTATCCGTTTATTGGACTTACGGGAGCAGCATATGTAGCTATCCCGGTTGTAGCACCGATTGCACTCGGTGGATTCTATTCCTATAACGGGATGAGTTTCTATGAGGTAATGGGAAAGAAATTCCACTATATGTTTGGAAACAGGGCATTAACCTATGTCTCAACGGAGGGTGAGCCTGCAATTAAGGCATATGAGCTGGAACAGGCAAACGCAGCGAAAGCAAAGGGTAAAATGTTTGGTGCTTCAGGCAAAGCAGATGTATCAGTATCAGATGAAATTGATACGGATAAAAAGAAGAACAGTCAGGCAGAGTTTGAAGCAAGTAAGAAGAAAATGATGAGAATGCTTATCATATGCATGATATTTATCGTGCTGCTGGTTGGTGTTGCGGTTGCATATAAGCTTGGTTATCTTGCACCACTCATCAGTTATGTAACTAAGAAATAATTTCTGACCTGTTTGGTCGGAGTGATTTTGGCATCAGCCGGATTGCTCCGGCGGTGCCTCAGAAATAAGGAGGACAAACAAATGGGTTTATTTACAGATGGATTTAAGGAACTGAAAAAAGCAAGTGAACCACTTTACAAATCCCCTAAATCCATACAGGAAACAATTGAGATTATGGCAGTAGCGGAAAACGGTATCTTCGAGGTGGCAAGGAACCGTTACAGTAAATGTTATCTGTTTCAGGATATCAATTACACTACTACCAATGAGGATGAGCAGATAGATATCTTTGAGAGATACTGCAAATTCCTCAATTCACTTGACTGTAATTACAAGATTACGGTCAATAACAAGAATAAGAATATGACAGAGCTTCGGGAAAAGGTCATGTTCCCAAAGAAGGGTGATGGATTTGACGAGTATCGTCAGGCATACAATGATATCATTGAGGAGAAGATTCTGGATGGCAGACAGGGGATTGAACAGGAAAGATACCTTACCCTTACCATTGAGAGAAAGAACTTTGAAGAGGCAAAGGCACAGTTTGCAACACTGGAAGCCACCGTTCACAAGGCATTTAATGAGCTTGGAACAGAGATTGTTCCTCTTACCGGTAATCAGAGACTTAAGATTCTCCATGATTTTTACCATTTAGGAAATGAGGAAGAATTTGACTTCGATATTAAGAAGGCTAAGAAGGTGGGAGCTGACTTTAAGAATGATCTCTGCAATGGGATGATTAAATTCTTCCCGGACAGCTTTGAGGATGAGAGCAAGTTCTGTAAGGCACTTTTTATCAAGAAGTATCCAAGCAGCTTATCAGACAGGTTTTTGAATGAAATTACTTCATTACCTGTTCACTCCATTACAAGTATTGATGTAGTACCTGTGCCAAAGGATTTGACAACCAAGACATTACAGAAGAAATACCTCGGTATTGAATCTGACATTATCAAACAGCAGAGAGTCCGTAACAAGAACAATGACTTTTCTTCTGAAATCTCTTATGCAAAGAGAACGGAGAAAAAGGAAATTGAGGCAATCATGGATGATGTCCGTGAGAATGACCAGTGCCTGTTCTATGTGGGTGTGACTATCATTCTTATGGCAGATTCAAAGAAAGAGCTGGAGAGTATCACGGAGACAGTTGAAACCATTGGAAAGAGAAACAGCTGTACCATTGATGTGCATTATCTGAAACAGAGGGAAGCACTCAATACAGCACTTCCGATTGGTGTAAGACAGGTGGAAACCATGAGAACCATGCTCACACAGTCCCTTGCGGTGCTTATGCCATTTAATGTGCAGGAGCTGAATGATGAGGGTGGTGTATATTATGGTATCAATCAGGTAAGTAAGAATATCAACATCGGAAACCGTAAGAAGCTGATTAACGGAAATGGTTTTGTATTTGGTGTACCGGGTTCCGGTAAATCCTTCTTCTGTAAGGCTGCGATGGGGCAGGTATTTTTATCAACTGATGATGAAATCATAATTATAGACCCAATGAACGAATACTTTGATATTGCGACAACCTATGGCGGCACGGTCATCAATATGTCCACTTACACGGACAACTATGTGAATCCTCTTGCCATGGATGTATGGAATCTTGACCAGAATGATACAAAGGGATGGGTAAGAGAAAAAGGAGAGTTCATGCTTGGTCTTTGTGAGCAGTGTATCGGTGATAGTCTCAATTCCCGTCAGAAGTCCATTATTGACCGATGTGTGAGAAAAATGTATATCGACATTGCAAGAAGCAGGGAGAAGTATATTCCGGTTATGAGTGATTTCTACGATATTCTTATGGCGCAGCCGGAGGAAGAGGCAAAGGAGATTGCATTATCCCTTGAGCTTTTTGTAAATGGTTCGCTTAACATTTTCAATCATCAGACAAATGTGGATGTGGATAACAGATTTGTGGTTTATGGAATCAGAGACTTAGGTACAGAGCTTAGTCCTATTACAATGCTTGTTATGATGGAGTCCATCCAGCAGAGAATTGTGGAGAATGGAAAGAGGGGTAAGGCAACTTGGCTCTATATTGATGAATTTCATGTGCTCTTAAATTCCGAGTATTCCGCAAAATATTTGCAGCAGCTTTGGAAGAAAGTAAGAAAACAGGGAGGTCTGTGTACCGGTATTACTCAGAATGTTATAGACCTTTTACAGAATTATACCGCAACAACAATGCTGGCAAACAGCGAGTTTGTAGCACTTTTGAAGCAGGCGAATACGGACAGCTCAAAGATGGCAGAGGTTATCGGTGTATCGGATGCACAGCTTCGATTCGTAACCAACAGTCAGTCTGGTATGGGACTTCTTAAGTGTGGTAATGTAGTTATTCCGTTCGATAATCAGATTGGAAAGGATACGAGCCTTTATAAGCTGTATAACACCAATATCCATGAGAAGATTGCGGAACAAAAAGAAAAGGAAAAGTCTACAGAATAATCATATGGTTCTGGTGGAAAGGATGTGTTTTTTATGGTATAGTGTAGTATGTGAGGTACGAAAGTACCTTGCATACGAAATGCCTATTTAATGTATTTCATATTCTATTTTGTAGGCAACAGAAAATTTGAATTTTATGAAATGTTAAGAGGAAGCTAATGAGAATGATGGTAGAAAAAAAGAAATCAATAGTTTTAATTATTATTTTACTTACAATTGTTGTTATTTTTATTTGTGGTCGATATTATTTTGCACACAATAAAAGTTATAAAAATGAGGCAATTGAAAAAGGTGATTATATATATCTTAATGGAGTTAGATATTCTCAAACATCGAAACTAGAAAATTATAAAATATCAAATGTGGTAATTTGTACATCTGACAGTGGGAGAAAATTATATGAGATAGAAGAATATCCTGATTATGAATATATCGCGGGATATTATGCATGGGACGGCGTAATATATAAAAAAGATGAAACAGACTGATAACTTTCAGTTTGTAGGTTTGTTGATAGACAGGAGACATCTTGCTTTGTTTGTGTTAGTAGTATCTGAAAATATACTTAAAAAAATAAAGATTATTTACATAAGCCATTTGGACTAATCATCCAGATGGCTATTTTTTTACCCTTTTTTGGGTAATGGATGTAGAAAGAAGGTGAGAAAATTGAAAATCAAAAAGGTCGATGACAAGCCTATGGTGATCCATACCAAGAAGAAAGCAAAGCTTCATACACATGAACCAAAGAAAGCTTCTATCAAAGCAGCCAACATCTATACGGTTGACCGAAGTCCGAAGATTAAAGGGTCGAAGATTGCAACTACTGAAAACAAGAAGTTTCGGAGGAGTACGATTCATCCGGTTGATAATGCAAAGAAGGGAATGTTCAGGCAGTACCGGGCAGCATTAAAGGAATCTAAGCAGTCTATTAAGACAAAGAACTCTTCCATTAAGGTTGCAGGCGCAGCCGGGGCACAGACTGCGTTAAGTCAGATGGAAGGCGGTGAGGAAGTCAGGGATGCGGCAAATATTGCTTATGTTGCAGCAAGACCGGTAACGGGGACTGCATCCAAGGGAGCTGAACTTTTCAGGCGAAAGGCACTGGCTGAGAAAAGAAAGCGTATCAAAAAGGTGGAAGCCGGAAAGAAGCTTGCCAAGAAAACAGCAAAAGAAACTGCTAAGACCGCTGCAAAGGAGGCATCCAAAGAGACTGCCAAAGCAGCGGCAAAGGAAGGTGCAAAAGTAGCAGCAAAAGTTGGAACCACTGTTGCAGGAACAGCAGCCGGAGCAGAGACAGGTCCGTATGCTCCTCTGATTGGTATTGCTGTGGGTAAGGCGGTTGGAGATAAGATTGATAAGATGGATGCCCAGAGAAACAGCAGAAACCGAAAAATCAGGTTCTTTCTGGATAAGATGAAAGCAGAAGGTGAACAGCAGGACAGTTTTGCAAAGCTGGTTAAAGATTTGTTTGTCAACAAAATGGCACTACCCATAAAAAAGATTATGGTTGCAGTAGGAGGATTTTTGCTGGTACTTGTGTTACTCATTGCGGTAACAGTTCTTCCGGTAGTAGCAGTAATTGCTATTCTCTACAACTCGCCATTTGCTTTCTTTCTCCCACCACTGGAGTCGGGAGATACGGTGACTACGGTTACAAGTGCTTATGTCTCGGAGTTTAACATGGATATAAACACTCTGGCAAATGAACACACGGGATACGATACTGGGCAGATAGTATATGTGGATTTTGAAGGAGAAAGTGCAGGAAACTTCAATGATATTGTCACCATCTATATGGTCAAATATGGCGTTGGGGATACTGCTACCGTTATGAATGATACCTCCAAAAACAGGCTTAAAGAAGTATTTGACGATATGTGTTCCTACACAACAAGTTCCGGAAGTGAAACCACTGAAAATGAGGATGGTTCAACCACTACACAGACTGTATTGTATGTCAATGTGAAGCTGAAAACCTGTTATGACATGATAACGGAATACAATTTCGATTCGGATCAAATCGAACTGGTTGAGGAAATGATGCGGATGTTTGGCAGTACAAGCGGTGTCACACCGCAATCTGCTCTGACACAGGAAGAGGTGGATGCCATTTTGCAGGACATTACAGATCCAACACAGCGAACCGTTGTATCCTATGCACTGACAAAGGTAGGTTATCCTTACAGTCAGCAGTACCGGGACACAGGCAATTATTATGACTGCAGTTCCCTTGCCTACTATTCATGGAAAGCCGCCGGTATTGATATCAGCTACGGTGGAGCAAATACGGCAGCTGCGGAGGCAGAAGGTCTTGACAGTGCAGGTCATACGGTAGCTTATGCAGATATGCAGCCGGGAGATTTGATTTTCTACAGCTATGAGAGAAATGGCAGATACAAGAATATCAGTCATGTGGCTGTGTATGTTGGAAATGGAATGGTGGTAGAAGCAAAGGGTGTTGCTTATGGTGTAACCTACAATGCAGTACCGAATGTTGGAAGCATTGTGCTGATTGGCAGACCACAGTAAAAGAGTATTTAAAGATTGCATCTGACAGAGCGTATGTTTTGTCAGATGTTTTCGGTTAGGAGGCAAAATGAAACTAAATGAAATGGTTTTTGTCATCGAGAACTGGAAGGGAATCACAGAGACAAATTCCCTTATGACATTAGATGACACGATAGAAATGCTTAAGCAGTCCGGCGAGTATTCCCTGAAAGAGACAGCAGCTATCTTTTCAGAGCTTGGAAGAACCATGACTGAGCCTGACTGGGCAGAGGTATATCTGGAAGGTAACAAGACTCTTTTCATGTGTTATTGCAGAGATGAAAGCCATCTTAGAGCATTTCTCAATAAGAAATTTAATGATGAAAATGTCGAAGATGTGCGTTTTGATTATGAAAGATGCAGTCATGAATGTAAGGAAAAGATAAGGCTTTATGGGATTACTGAAAATGGAGAGAAAGACAAGATGGTTGAGCATCATTACAGCCATATGGAACACCAGTTTAAGCAGGGGGAGAATCTCCACAATTTCAATGGTAAGGATTATAAGGTTGTGGAGCTATTATCACCAAGAAATCTGCTTCTTATGGATATGAGCAATGGAAACTTTGTGGTGGGACTTGGTACAAGCCTTTTTATGAGACAGATTAAGGGAGACAATGAGGAGCCTGAAATCGGTATCGAATGGGAGCACGGAGTATATCTTTCTTCCAAGCCGTCACGCATTGACTTTCAGGGCATACGGGAAGATTATGGCGGAACAAAGATGGAAAAAAACAGGGAGGATATCCGGCTGGAGCAGGAGGATTATTTCACACAGCTTCACAAGTTAGCCAATAACTCCCATTGCAGTGAGAATATCAGGGAGCTTCTAAGTGAGATTATGCGTGCGGAATTCTGTACGGATAAAATGGATAAGTTTCATCAGAATCTCTCTGCCGGAATCTATGATGAGGACAGTGAGATGAAAGTCTTTCCTGTTACGGTTAGTAAAGATATGGAGAGTGTACTAAATGTCAGAGGTATAGATCTGGATGATGCAATAGAGGTTGCAGCCAATGTAATCAGTATGGCAGAAGTACACATGGATAAGCAAAAAGCGAGGTAAATTCTGTATGGCTAAACGAAAGGATTTTGATATTGAAATCAGAGAAGAGTTATCAAGAACAGTTACTGTGAAAGCAGAAACTCTTGGTGATGCCATTAACCAGGTAATGGATCAGTACAAAAGAGGCGAGATTGTTCTTGATGCTGAGGACTTTGTGGGAAAAACAATAGATGCTGCACCCACACAGCAGAATACAAGATAGACGGAGGAAGATTGAATGAGCAGAAAAGAAAATATAGAAAAGAACATGGAATTTCTAATCAAGGAATTGCAGAAGGAATGGGATGTTTCAAAGGAAACAAAGCACAGAGTGACAATATCTGCAAAGGATGCCAGAAGGGTTCGTATCAGGGTGCAACAGCAGATTGCGGATATGGGTGAGATGCTTCATAGTCAGTCGAATATGAGCTTTAAGGAGAGCATGAAGCTTTGCAGAGCAAATTATGTCACTTTAAGAGTTGCAAGAAAGCTTATTGCAGGTCAGAATGCAGCCGAAGCCGCAGGAGAAACGGAATATACGATTGCCTTTGACAAAGAAGAGTTCAGTTGTTTCCGCAAGCTTGCGGCAGAGTAAGGGAGGATGTCTATGGGAGAAAAATTCAATATCATATATGCCGATCCGCCTTGGAAATTCCAGACGTATTCGGAGCGTGGCAGTCAGCTAAAATCAGCAGACTGCCATTATTCATGTATGAAGTTCGATGACATCCTTTCTCTTCCTGTGGAAAGCATTGCAGCAGATGACAGTATCCTGTTTTTGTGGGTAACATTCCCGCTTCTTAAAGAAGGGCTTGAAGTAATGAAAGCGTGGGGATTTACCTACAAGACCTGTGGTTTTAACTGGGTAAAAAGAAATAAGAAAGCAGACAGCTGGTTTATGGGACTTGGTTACTGGACCCGTTCCAACTCGGAAATATGCCTGCTTGGAACAAGGGGGCATCCTTCAAGGGTGTCCCGTTCTATTTCACAGGTGTGTGATGCAAGAATTATGGAACACAGCAAAAAGCCGGAGGAGATACGGGAGAGAATTGTAGAGTTATGCGGTAATCTTCCAAGAATTGAGCTTTTTGCGAGGGAGAGATGTGAAGGCTGGGTAAGCCTTGGAAATGAAATTGATGGAAAAGACATCAGAGAAGCAATATTGGAGGTGTAGCATATGAGCGTAGATTACAAAGTCAGGCAGATTTATAACGTGGTTATAAAAGAAGTGACGGAAACACCGGAAAGCTGGAAATCAGTGCTTCGACTTGCCGGGCAGATATACCGTTATGAATTTGATAATGTTCTCATGGTATATGCACAAAAACCACATGCCACTTTGGTTGCTGATTTTGACACATGGAAAAAGGTAGGCAGGTATGTAAAGCGTGGAAGTAAAGGGATTGCAATCTATCCTTCCAGAGCATTGCAGCCATATATGAGATATGTGTTTGATATCAGTGATACGGGTGGAAAACAGTCGGAGCTTACCTGGAATCTTGACGGAGATAAGCTGCCAGAGTTTATGGAATATCAGGTAGCACATGGGAAGTATCAAAAGTATGAAGGAGTGACAAGAGAAGATTCACTAATTGCTCTAAAGGACTTTACAAAGCAGGAAATCGGAGTCATAATTGAAGAGGAATTCGAAAACCGAATGACCGAATTATCACAGATTACAGGCAGTGTGATTAAGGAATTCAGCGAAAAACGTGAGGGCTTACAAGAAGTACCGGACCTTGCCGAGCTTGCAAGAAAAGGGATTTTATATGTTGTAGGTACGAGATGCGGATTTGACTTGTCTGCTGAAGAACAGGATTTTAGTCAGATTGTAAAAGTAACGGATGAAGATACGATTTACCGTCTTGGTTCCCTCATATGCGATGTCTCCTGTAATGTTCTTAGAGCATTTAGTAAAGATTGTAGGGCTGTTGAGAATCAGAAAAGCCTTGGATTTTCTGGCGCCGTGCCGATGTCAGCGAAGCTGACAAATTCAGATGGAGGCACTGGCAATCCGCCAGAGGCTACAATTCTGAGGAACGAAGAATTGGAAAGGAGAATTGCATATGGTAGCAGAATTAGAGTACAAGGAAGTGGATGGACTTCTGTATCCGGTACTGGAGATTCCGGACGAGAGGGAGAACTTAGCGAGACTGGGCAAATACGGACGTCAGGCGATGAAGTATCTGGAGGAGAACGAACCGGCGAGATACAAGAATCTGCTTCGCACGGGCAGAATGACAGAGAAGATGTTAGAAGTGGAGGAAGAAGCGAATCGGATGATGGAGCAGCTTCAGAATCAGTATCTAATAAAGAACAAACCACAGAATCCAAGCAGTACGATGGAAATGTGGAAGTTGAGAGAACAGGCGAAGATGATGGCAGAGGAAATCGTTCTGGCGGAGATCGTCCTAAAGTATCATTAAATGATAACTCATATGATGAAGAATTAAATAGAGAACTTAATGAAATCAATTCATTGGGAGTAAGTAAGGAAGCAGGCGAATATGTGCAGGCTTCCTTTTTCGATGCCGAATATGGTTTGATTGATTCTGCAAAGAAATCACAAGTAGAACCGAATGAGTATATGAAGAAGTTCCAGCAGGAAATAGCAGATGCCAAAAGCGGGAAGTACAATTATCTCAATCCAAAGAAATCATCATTTGTTCCACATGAATATGTCAAAACAGTGCTTCTTAAAGGTTCAGGCTTTATGGGTGGCAGAGGTAGAATCTGTAAAATCTTTGAGACAGAGATTGATGCAGGAACAAGAGCCAAGCGAATTAAGGCAGAGTATGGTACAGGAGGTGCAGGCTGGCCCATTGAGGGCTTGGGACTGCACGGATATGATACTTTTAAGGGACACGGAATCAGATTCCAGTGGAGAGATGAGGAAGGCGAAGTGGAAGGCTATGTCTCATGGAAAGACATTGAAAGGGAGATAGCAGCACTTATCCTTACGGGAGAATACCAGCCGGAGAAACCGAGACTAGATGAGATACAGTCTGATGGTATGCGTGAAGATGATGAAATTATTGACGCAGATTTTCGGGAAGTGGATGACGAGGAGCAGGTAGAGGAACTGGATGAATTTGCCATTCCTGATGAGCCGGAAAGCTATGCCAGTGCAAGAAAAACATTGGAAGAAGCGTATGCAGAGGAGAGGGAGCTTACACCGGAAGAGGCAGCTATGGAGGGCAGATTTGTTACCATGGCTGAATATGGTGCAGAGCTGGAAGCAGAGGCAGAGCATGAGCCAACTCCTGACCCTACACAAAAAACTTCAGGGGAATTACAGTTCATCGAGCCGATTAACTATGCCGAAGTGATTGCCAATATGGATGAAGATATGCGTACAGCCATGGAGATTCTTATATCGGAATGCAGCTGTTACACACCATTTAAACCGTTTCTTATGGAACTTGTGGCAACGAATGACCTGTTTATGCCTAACAAGCTTGAGTTCCTGTCAGAGGTTGTTCTTCACGGAAGAGACGAGCATAAAGCCTATGCCAATAATGAGTATGGTCTGGTGGAATACACCCTAAAGCCTTTTGAAATTGACATCAATTACAAGAACAAAAACGGGGAGCGTGTAACAGCCACAACCGGATACCGTGAACTGTATGAAGTATTAAGCTATATGGTAAAGGTTCCTCATTACTGCGGGGAAGATCATCTTAATTGGTATAAAGACATGATTGCCGGGAGCAGGGGAAATATGGCACCTGTTTATGTTTCATTTCTTGAAAAACAGGGGGAAATCAGGGCAAACAGGGAAGCCACCAGACAGAGGGCTGCCACTAATGGCTGGGAGACTGCGGATAGCAATATTGATGAATCAGCAGACACAAAAAGCGAAGCAAATCAAAGTAACCAGGCTGATGAACAGCAGAAGAAAACGGATAAAAGAAGAAACTTCCACTACAACCTTTGGGATTTACAGACCGGAGGGGCAAAGACCAGATACAAATGGAATGTGGAAGCGGTTAAGCTTCTAAAACAGCTGGAAAGTGAAGGAAGGCTTGCAACAGCAGAGGAACAGAAAACTCTATCACTGTATGCCGGATGGGGCGGAATCCCGCAGGCATTTGATGATAAGAATAATGACTGGTCAAAGGAGTATGCAGAGCTTAAGGAACTGCTTACGGAGGATGAATATGCAGCTGCAAGAGCAACTGTAAACAATGCTTTTTATACTTCGCCTGTAATATGCAGCTGTATCAATCAGGCACTTGTGAACTTTGGTTTCCGTGACGGAAATCTTTTAGAGCCTAGTATGGGTATCGGTATCTTTTTCGGAAGTCTGCCCACACCAATGCAGAGAGCAAATCTGTACGGTGTGGAGCTTGATGATATTTCGGGAAGAATTGCAGGACAGCTTTATCAGAAAGCCCATATAAAAGTGGGAGGATTTGAGCAGACACAGTATCCGGATAACTTCTTTGATGTGGCAGTTGGAAATGTACCTTTTGGGGACTATAAGATATATGACCCGAAGTATAACAAGTACAACTTCCGTATTCATGACTATTTTCTGGCAAAGGCACTTGACCAGGTAAGACCGGGCGGTATTGTGGCATTTATTACCACAAAGGGAACGCTGGATAAGAGTAATCCTACCATCCGAAAGTATCTGGCAGAGAGGTCTGAACTTATCGGTGCCATAAGACTTCCCAATACTGCATTTAAGGACAATGCGGGAACGGAAGTAACCAGCGATATTATTTTCCTTCAGAAAAGGGAGAAAAAGATTGACATCGAACCGGACTGGGTGCATCTGGGATATACAGAGGATGGAATTGCAGTTAATTCCTATTTTGTGGAACATCCTGAAATGATTCTTGGACGTATGCAGTACGACACAAGAATATACGGACAGGACAGCAGATATACCGTCTGTGTCAATGATGACCCGAACTTTAATATGTATGAAGCACTGAATAAGGCAATCAGCAATATGCAGGCAGAGCTTACTGACTTTGAGCGTCTGACAGAAGAGGAGGAAAAGAGCGAGGACATTATCCCGGCAGACCCGGATGTAAGAAACTTTTCCTACTGCTTTGTGGATGGAAAACTTTATTTCAGAGAAAACTCCCAGATGGTAAGAAGGGAGGTGTCAGCTACTGTGGAGGAAAGGATAAAGGCACTTGATGAAATCCGAACCGTGACAAGACATCTGATTGATATCCAGACAGAAGGCTGCAGCGAGGAAGAACTTGCCGATGTGCAGAGGCTTCTTAACGAAAGATATGATAGATTCGTGGACAAATATGGAAGCATCAATTCACAGGGGAACAGCAGGGCATTCCGGGATGACAGCGATTATCCGCTTCTTTGCTCTTTGGAGGAAATTGATGAAGATGGAAATGTGAAAAAGGCAGATATGTTTTATAAGCAGACCATCAAGGCAAAGGTATCCATTGAGAGGGTGGAGACAGCGGTGGACACGCTGAATGTGTCCATCAATGAGTTTGGTACAGTGAATCTTGCCTATATGCAGAGTATCTATCACCCTGACATCAGTGATATGATTAAGGAGGTTTCTGAAAAGACAGGAAAAATAGTAGAGGAGATAAACTTATCCGAACAGCTGAAAGCAGACTTTGAGAGACAGAAGATGATTAAGGAGCTTGAGGGACTGATATTTCTTAACCCTTCCGGCTATAATCCAAACAATCCAAACGCCGGATGGGAAGCTGCGGATGAGTACCTGTCAGGAAATGTGAGGGATAAGCTTCGTGTGGCAAAAGCCATGATGGAAAATCCGGATCTTTCTGAGGAGGAAAAGGCACTGTTTACAATCAATGTATCAGCCCTGGAGCAGGTACAGCCAAAAGACCTTGATGCCTCGGAGATAGATGTCCGTATCGGTACGACATGGATTGAGAAAGAGGATTATGAAAGATTCATTTATGAGCTTTTAGGCACACCAAGAAGAGCACAGGCAGTAAGAAACCAGTATTATAATTCGGGCATCCAGCTTAATCTTAACAAAGTGAATATGGAATGGTTTATAGAAAATAAATCACTTGATAAGCGTTCAGTGGCAGCTACCAAGACTTATGGTACAAGCCGGATGGACGCTTATTCTATTTTTGAGAGTACGCTGAACTTAAGAACCGTAACAGTCAAGGACCGTATTGATGACGGGGATGGCAAATACCATTATGAGGTCAACAAAAATGAGACCATGCTTGCAAGGGAAAAGCAGAATCTTATGAAGGAGGCTTTCAAGGAGTGGATATTCAAAGACCCGGAGCGGAGACAGAAATATGTCAGCTACTACAACGAGACATTCAACAATGTAAGGCTTCGTGAGTATGACGGAAGCCATCTGCAGTTTCCGGGAATGAACCCTGAAATTGAGTTAAAGCCACACCAGAAAAATGCAGTTGCCCGTATTCTTATGGGTGGAAATACCCTTCTTGCACACTGTGTTGGAGCAGGGAAGTCATTTGAAATGATGGCTGCCTGTATGGAGCAGAAAAGACTCGGACTTGCCAATAAGACTGTTATGGTTGTACCAAAATCACTTATCGGGCAGACGGCAAGTGAGTTTTTAAGGCTTTATCCGTCAGCAAACATTCAGGTGGCAACAGAAAGGGATTTTGAAAAGAGCAGACGAAAGCAGTTCATCTCACGAATTGCAACGGGAGATTACGACTGCATTATCATGTCGCACTCTCAGTTTGAGAAGATTCCAATATCACCGGAGCGTAAAGCCAGAATGATAGACCAGCAGATAGACGAGCTTTCCTATGCGATTTCAGAAATGAAGGAAAATAGCGGAGAGCGTTGGACAATCAAGCAGATGGAGGCGCAGAAGAAAAGATTAGAGGAACAGATTAAGGAGCTTACGGAGGAGAGCAGAAAGGATGACCTGATTACCTTTGAAGAGCTGGGTATTGACTCCATTATGGTAGACGAGGCGCACGGTTTCAAGAACCTTGCCATATTTTCAAAGATGAACAATGTGGCAGGTATCAGCAGCTCCGGGGCAAAGAAGTCTACGGATATGCAGCTTAAATGCCAGTATATTACAGAACTGAATGGTGGAAGAGGTATTGTATTTGCTACCGGAACTCCCGTGAGCAATACCATGTGTGAGCTGTATGTCATGCAGCTGTATCTTCAGAAGGAAGCCTTGGAGCAGATGGGGATTTATCACTTTGATTCCTGGGCGGCAAACTTCGGCGAAGTGACAACAGCACTGGAGCTTACCGTGGAAGGCAGCGGATTCCGTTTCAAGAGCAGATTCAATAAGTTTACCAATCTGCCGGAGCTTATGAATATCTTCCGTGAAGTGGCAGATGTGCAGACAAAGGATATGTTAGACCTTCCGGTTCCGGCACTCCGGGGCGGGAAGTATATCATTGTGGAAAGTGAGCCGGACTGGTATGTAAAGCAGGTCATGGAGGATTTCGTGGCAAGGGCAGAGCGTATCAGGGGCGGCGGTGTAGACCCGTCAGAGGATAACTTCCTTAAAATCACTCATGAGGCAAGGCTTCTTGGTACGGATGCAAGACTACTGGAAGCATCAGCACCCAACAATGTGGATGGAAAGCTCAATAAGGTAGTCGAAAATGTGTTTGCGGAATATGAGAAAGCAGCATATGAAGGAAAGATTGGCTGTCAGCTTATCTTTTCTGACATTGGAACGCCGAAGGGAAGCTGGTCAGAAGAAATGCTTACAGATGGTTACTGGAAGCGGACAGCAACCGAAGACAAGCTTTGCGGAGAGTTTGATGTCTATAATTACCTGAAAACAGAGCTTGTGAAAAGAGGAATCCCGGCAGAGGAGATAGCATTTATTCATGACGCAAAATCCGATGCACAGAGGGACACACTCTTTAAGGATATGAGGACAGGTAAGAAAAAGATACTCATCGGCTCAACGGATAAGTGTGGAACCGGTGTAAATGTCCAGACGCACCTAGTGGCAATGCATCATGTAGACTGCCCGTGGAAGCCTTCAAGCATTGAACAGCGAGAAGGTCGTGGTATCCGACAGGGAAATGAAAATGATGAGGTGGCAGTTTACAGATATGTCACGAAACAGACCTTTGATGCATATAGCTGGAGTCTTGTGGAGAATAAGCAGCGATTTATCAGTCAGGTCATGACAAGCAAGTCCGTGTCAAGAACCTGTGAAGATATCGACGAGGCAACACTATCCTATGCAGAGATTAAGGCGGTTGCCACTGGTAATCCGATGATTCGTGAGAAGATGGAAATTGATAATGATGTGCAGAGATTAAAGCTGTTAAAGGCATCTTATGACAGCCAGAGATATTCGCTGCAGGATAACTTCATGATTCGTTTTCCAAAGCTTATCAAAGCGGCAGAGGAAAAGCTTGTCTGTGTCAGGGAGGATTTAAAGGCAAGGGATGCGGCACTTCTTACCAGTGCAGAATTTGCCATTACGGTAGGAAATGTGACATTCACAGAGCGAACCGATGGCGGTGCAAGTATGCTTGAGGCAGTATCAAAATGTAAGACAGGCGAGACTTCTCCGATAGGCAGTTTCAAGGGATTTGAGTTATTGGCGGAGAAAAACTTCATGGGTGTCAATTATCTGGTGCTTCGTGGCAGGACAGAGTACAAGGCAGAGCTTTCCACAAGTCCTGTTGGAAATATGGTAAAGCTTGAGAATCTGTTCAACGGCATTGATGAGAACATTGATTTTCTTGAGAAAAAAATCGAATCCTACAAGCTTGATATGGAAGCATCCAAAGCAGAGTATGAAAAGCCATTTGCCTATGAGGAAGAGCTAAAGAGCAAGATTGCAAGACAGTATGAGCTGAATGCGCAGCTTGACCTTGAAAATGGCAAGGTGGAGGATGTGGACCTTGCTGCTTCTGAGGATAAGGATATTGCACAAAATGTGGCAGAGGAGAAAAGTCCATACCGCACAGGAATGGACGGATATAAAAGGTAACTATTAAAAAAGTTTCGACCATGGAGGTGGTCAGTATATGGAAAAGAAAATAAGAAGAATATTTGTGAGTATATGTATCGTTACAGGGATTGCTTTACTGGCAGTCCCTTTTTACTACCATTTTCATGGTCAGAATGAGACAGACAAGTTGATAGAACAGTTTGAAAAGACACTGGAGGACAATGAAGATGAGACAGAGGAATCGAAAGAAGAGGGCAAAGAGCAGACCTCCCTTAGTGAAGAAGATGCAGCCTTACTTTCAGGGGAAGATGTCATTGGCATTATTGAGATTGAAGCCATAGATATCAGATACCCGATATCAGAGGGAGCAGGCAATTCGCAGATAAGGTATGCCATTGGTCATATGACGGAAACTGCGGGACTTGGCGAAAAGGGAAACTGTGTATTATGCGGGCATAACGGCAGTAGAAACGGAACATTCTTTACCAACCTGAACCAGCTGTCAGCCGGAGATAAGGTAAAGATTACAGATAAGAGGGGAGAAGTCCATATATATGAGGTGGCAGACACCAGTGTTATCGATCCGTATGACAATACGGTTAAAAACCAGTCGGATGAGGAAATCTTAACCCTTCTTACCTGTGCCAATAAGGGTACTAAGCGTTTTGTCTGCCGCTGCATACCGGTAAAGGAAGCAGGTGATGTGGATGAATAGAATGTGCAGATTGGGTGAAGCAGAGGAATTATTAAGTGAAATGGATTTTTCTGATGTGGCTGATGATATAGCGGAGACAGAGGAAGATACACAGCTGATTGTCAGTGGCTGGTGGGTATTTCTGCCACAGCTTAATTTACAGCTTCACGAAGGAATTTTATGTAACTGGGATGAAGAGGAGCAGATGTTCATGCCGGATGTGGCAGTAACAGTAGTATATGAGGCAGATGCGGACAGAACGGAATATATCTACTTTGAACAGGACGGCATGACAGCAACTCTTTACAACTGGCTGAATGGGAGACTTTCCATCAGCCAGATAGAAGCCATAAAGTGCGAGATTATCGTACCGGAGGATGGGGAAGAACACAAAGCAATATGATGAAAGGAAAAGGCAGAGAAAATGGTTTCCCCACCATTATCTGTCAGGGAATGTATATGAAGTATGCAATTAAAGTGAATGAAGTGAAAAAAGAAAACGGAAATGTGAAGGGCTTTGCCACTGTGGTATTTAGTGATTCATTTAAGATAACTAATATCGCAATCGTGGAGAACAAGGACAAGGGACAGTTATTTGTATCCATGCCAAGATACAAGTCTAATGAAAGAAGTGAGGATGGTTCTGCCATCTACAAGGATGTATGCAACCCAATCACAGCAGAATTCCGTGAGGAACTTTACAGCAATATCCTTGAGGAATATGAAAGAGTGCAGGCACAGGGACAGCCAGAGAAAGGAACAGAGAAGGATGTGACACCACCAGAGTTTTCCGTAACGGTTACACCCTATGAGAGGGAAGGCAGTAATATCCGTGGACTTGCCAGAATCTATTTTGAGGACAGCTTTATCGTCAACAATGTGAATATCCTTCAGGGCAAGGAAAAGGTCTTTGTGGCAATGCCTTCCTATAAGACAAAGCAGAAGGACGAGAATGGCAAGGATATCTATCAGGACATCTGCTATCCGGTAACAAAGGAATTCCGTGAAAAGCTTTATTCAGAGATTGAGAGAGCTTATGCGGAGGCGAAGGAAAAGCAGCAGGAGCAGGCGAAGGAACAGTCACAGAAACAGGGAAAGGTTCAGTCGCAGGATAAAGACGGATTTATGAAAGCATCCGGCGAACCGCTTCCCTTTCGTTAATGAGCAGTAGATTAGTAAGAACGGGCGGCCATAAGGCTGCCCGGATTGGAGGACATTATTTATGGAAGAAAAACGAAAATCAATGACAAAAGATGAAATGATTATGGAGCTTATGGAACTGCTAAAGGCAAATGGCAGACCAAAGCAGGCGGCAGATGTGTTTGAGAGTGCAGCTTATGTGGATATGCTTGAAAGCAAGCTTGACCAGATGACAAACGAGTTGGTGCAGATGCGTAAGGAATTGCAGGAGATGAAGGAACAGCAGGCATCAAAATCACTGAAAGAGACCTTATCGGAAATGGTAGACAGAGCACAGGCAAGATGCCAGCAGATGAAGGAAAAGCTATTTGAAGTCAAGGAAGAGATGCATAACAAGGCTGCTGAAATTGTAAAGTCAGTAAAGAGGAAGGGAAAAGAGGCTCTTAATAAAGTATCCGAGTTCTTTGGGGTAAAGAAAAAGCTTGAATCTATCAGAGAGAATGTTCGTGAGGGAATTGTTGAGACGGATCAGACACTTGCCCGCATTGACGGTTTTGGTGAGGGGATGAGAATGGCGAATCAGCAGTTGGCGAATAGCTTCCGTGTACTTGCTGGTAAGGAGCAGGTGGATTATTCAAAGAAAGAATATGCACAGTCAAATGTAGCAGTCATCCGCAAGCCTTGGGAGTGGCAGAAGAAAGTATATCAGAATCTGGAACTTCATCTGGATGCAGCTATTGATAAGGTAGATATTCTGGCTAAGGCTGTGGAGTTACAGAGGATGGAGAAGAAGTGGGATGAACTGTATGAGCAGACACATCAGGAAAGTAAAGAGGCAGCACAGCCACAGATATTGTCTATGGTATCTGAGCCTGAGTATGAATATGGATATGGGGCAGAAGCGTTTGAAGCTTTTCAAAAGAACAATGCATATAAATCAGATACGGCAATAGTAAACGATGATATGAAAAAAATAAGATAGTGATTAACTGTAAATTTTAGGAGGGCTGTAGCTTTAACGCATTGAGATGATACCTATAAAGTAGAAAATGCATCATTCACTCAGTGCGACAGCCCCTTGTGCTTATACTAGGAGGATTAAAATATGGAAAAACTAAGAAAAGATGATGCTAAGGATAATATTAAGAAATACGAAAATCAGTTAGTATTGGACGAGTTAAGTGAACGTACAATTAAAAAGTATGTTGTAGATGTAGAGCAATGGCTTAATGATATGCCAGATATTATTAATAAAACGAGTATTATATCATACAAAAACAACTTGGCAAAGTTATATAAACCGACAACAGTTAATTCCAAAATTATTTCTGTGAATAAATTTTTGAAATGGATGGGATGCGATGAATTGAAAATAAAAACAAAGAGGATTCAGACCAAATCGTGCTTGGATAACGTAATTACAAGAGAATATTATTTAAAATTATTAGATACTGCATGGAAACTAAATAAAAAGAAAATTTATTACATAATGAAAACGATAGCACAGACTGGAATAAGAGTCGGAGAACTAAAGTACGTGACCGTAGAAGCTATTCAGGTAGGCATCACCATTGTTTGGAACAAAGAGAAATATCGGAATGTATATTTAACAAATAAATTGTGTGAAGAGCTGCAAATGTATTGCAGTGATAACAATATATCTGAAGGACCTATTTTTTGTGGAAATAAAAAAGGACAAACTATTACAAATGGAGCTGTATGGAGAAGCCTAAAATATATAGCAATCCAAGCAGGAATACCGCAGGAATTGGTTTATCCTCATTCGTTTAGGCATCTGTTTGCAAAAGAGTATATGCGAAAGATTGGTGATATTTCTGAACTTGCTGATTTACTCGGACACACTAGATTAGAAACTACATGGATATACACTAAGACCACTTCTGAGGAGAAAAGAGTCCGACTGGAACACTTAGATTTATGAGTTGATATAATACGACATTATATTTACTTTGTCAAGGTAAATTAGTAAAAAGGCTTCGTACTTTTGGGGAATATTTACAAAAATGAATATTGAAACACATTTCGATTGTTGTGTTTTGCGTAGTATGAATATACATGACAAATAGAAAAGTCGATATAATGTCGTATTATAGTGAAATAGTGTATTGGAAGTATAATTACTTGGAAAGAAGAATAAACAAGAATGAAAAAAAAAGAAAAAGTAATGGTTGTTTCTCCACATTTTGACGATGCAATACTTTCTTGTGGTGGTATGTTATGTTCGGATGAGTGGTTCGATAGTGAAATCTCAGTTATTAATGTATTCACAGAAATCTCACAAAAGAAACAAAAGATGTCGGATGTCATAGCTGAATATGTTTCAGAAGATTTGGCTATATCTAAGAGTAAAGTTAATCTTGATATGTGTGAAAGGTGGATAGCAACAAGAAGAAAAGAAGAGTTATTTGCTACTAAAACATTGGGGATTAAAAGTTTTGACTTAGGATATAAAGATGCCATTTTCAGAATGGTAAATGATAAATTTATTTATGATACGGAGGAAAAATTGTTTTTAGGACAAGTAAGAGAAAATGTTTTGTTAGAACAATTAGTTCATCAATTTATAGATATTTGTAAAAATTACTCTATATGTTACTTTCCGGCTGGAATTGGAAACCATCCTGATCATATAATATTACATTTGATTGGAAAGAAGATACAATGCAATCATCCGAGTGTACGTTTTTACTGTGAAATTCCATACAGTAAAGATAGGAAAGAAGAAGGTAAAATGTATGAAATTAATGAAGTTAATTATGAGAGAAAAATAAGGGCAGTATGTGAATATAAAACACAAATAAATTGGTTATTGAAGAATGAAAAAAATATAGAAAAAATAATTCCACGATATGAAATGTATTATTAATTTCAGCTGAGAAAGGAAATAGTATGTGTATAGAAGAATTTAGGAATCTAATAATTTACTTAATATGTGATGGCTTAGGAGAAAGTGCAGAAAGTATTATTGCGCAGCAAGAAGAAAAGGGATTTATTGAATTGGAGAAGTTAGATTTTCTTCAAATTATTTCAAAGCTAGAAGGAATGTTGGATATAACGACAGGTTGGTTGGAACACAATGATTATAGAATTAATTTGAATAAGTTGTGCGATAGAGTGAATGAAATTTTAAATTAGTATGAAACGGGAGAAGACGATTATGTTTGAATATGGAAACAAATATAACAACATAATAAAATTATACAATTGTCAGGAATTTCAAGAATATGTTCCAAATGCATATCCATTTAGAATTGAAGAAGACGATGAAAGATTTATAGAAGAATTAATAAAAAACGAATGTGAAGAAACAGATGCCATTTTAGAAAGTCTTCTTTATGATAAATACGGAACACTTTTTGAAAGTGTTGATAATGAATTGGGGGCATTGCCATGGATTATTAGAAGTTCTGGAGATGAGGATAGAGAAGATAATCCAAATGCAGGTGCATATGAAAGCTATATTTGTAATTCTAAGGAAGAATTTCAACATAAGCTTGCAAAAACAATGTTGAGTGGGATGATTGACAGAGCAACTCAACAAGGCGTTTTTGTTGATAAAAATTACATTCGTAAATTAATTCCAGTTTTTATTCAAAAACTAATAAATTGTGATGATAAGGATGAAAAAGAGCATGTTCCTTTTATAGCGGAGCATGTAACGTATGAGATGGTTGAGCTGATGGCTAAAATTCATGATCTCATGGAATTGAAACAATTAGATACTGAGTGGGTTATTGAGACTAATCATGGAATTGTTTCAGGGACATCAATGTCAATAAAAAATGGAGAGAGGATTACAGCGGAAATTTCATTAGGATTTGGTATTGGTGCAACTCAGCATTGTACCAGCAAAAACATTAATAGAATTAAGGTAACTTCAGATGGAGTAATTAAATACCAGAAGCAAATATATGAAAATGTTGATGTAAAAAAAATATGGATAATCCAAGCAAGAGAAGCTCATAATCTAATTTTGAAAAAAAGAGTTCCACTATTAAAGGAGAGTTTTTGTTTAGCAATAAGGAAAAAAGATGCTGCTATTACTTGGAATTATGATGATGAAATTATAATAGGAGAAGTATTCAAAATAGCAAATGTGATTATTGCGAATACACTTATGCAAGCTTGGGATATTTATTTACATTTTTCTGAAGAGCAACGTGAAAAAATTGCGTATGTAATAGTTGGGATTGGTTCAAAAACGGAACATGCGGGTATTATGTTTAGTCAGACTGGAGTCACTGTTGTGAAGTGTGAAATTGATGAAAGGTTGATGAATTTAAGAAATACGAAATGTTGCGTTGATTTTAAGAATCGAAAAATGATATTTATAAACGAAAAAAGTTTAGAAAAAGAATCATGTTATGATGCATGTGAATGGACAATTGAACCAGATGATTATCTTCTATACATTGAGGGAAGAAAATTGGAAATGACAGGGGATATAGAAGGGGCAAAAAATTTCCTTATGCCAGATCAAAATTGTGTGATAATAACGGAAACGAACATATATATTCCGTGTATGCTTCATACATTGGCTATGGAAGTGCAAGATGATAATAACAAAAAGAAAGAAATATATGAAAAATATAAAAATAGTGGCAGTATTACAAAATTATATTTACAAGCCATATTTCGATTTGGGGAGGAATTTGACCAATGTATAGTAAAGTATCCTTTCTTAAAGAGTATTTTACAACATCATTATAATGTGGGATTAATATGGATAATAATGAGATTTGAACAAGAAGAAATGTCTAATTGTTTACGAAACGAAATAAATAGATATTTTGATAAACAAAACTTTTCAGATGGAATGGTCTTTGATTTTTTTAAATTATTAATTGAGTTTAACGAAACTATTTGGTATCTAGATTGTTTTGATGATAATGAAGTAAACGATATATATAATTCATTAAATATACTTATATCTTCAAAACTCAGTCTAAGAGAAAAAAATGAATTATTAAAATTGGTGGTCCAATATGGGATGTCTCCATATTATTTATGTTATTTTTTTGAAAAGGAACAAGTTGATGAAAAATTGTTATTAGCATACAAAAGTTTGGTGTCTAGTATTAATTGTTTGGTTGTTGGAAATGATGAGAGCTTAAAAACTAAGAGTGGTAAGATAGAAGAAAGCTTTAAAAAAATAAAGGAAATCTGTGGGAATAATTTAATAACGAATGCATGTTATCATAGCATAATTGAGAAGTATGATAGTGATGCTAAAGAGACGGCTGAAATATTGTTAAACAGATATTCGGAATATTATTACAGAAGATATATTAAAATTCTTAGGGCAATGTTGGGTTTTATAGCCCAAAATACCATACGAAAAAAATCAGTAATTTATATAAAAAATTGGCTTGAAAAAGAAGATGCTCAAAGGGATAGATTAGAGTCCTATAACCTAGCTGAATATGAACTTCATAAAGTTTTGAATGATTTGGAAAATGGTGATTATAATCATAAATTCGAAAATATTCATCAAGTCCATAATTTTCTGCATCAGTGGGCTCTGTTTGAAGCACCTACTGTTGATATTCGAGAACTGCCTAATAAATTACATGATTTAGTAGAATTCTGTAATACTTTTTCAATGGAAAAAAGTAAAATATTGAGATTTGAGTCAAATCTGGTAGAAATTGAATTGCCAATGTGTACACACAAAGCTTCATTTGTAATAAATCAAACAGGTTTTAGTGTTGAATTTAGTGAGTCGCCTGAAACGGAAGATGAAAGGATTGGGCGATTGGTTGCACTAGATTATATTGTAGAGCGATTTTTTGATGAGCATTATAAAATAGACCATTTCTATGAGAAACAATTAGGCTCTTGGAAATGGCTCGTATATGGGAAAACTATTGAAGAAAAGGATTATTATGAAAAATATAAATATTTTATTTTAATTATCAGATTATTATTAGATTCATCTTATGATTTTTCTCATAAACCAATTAAAAAGCTTGGAGATATAAATAGTCATTTTTGTGAGCCTGAGTGGAAGTTTATAATGATACATCTTCAAAATTATAGAAAGCAAATTAACAATACTAAAATATTTACAGAATTGAAAGTCTTTTCATTAAGTGATTTTTTTACTCAAATGTCTATTTGTGAGAGTAATCGCGAATATTTTTTTCATTTATATAAATCTGGATTTGAGGAAAGTATGCATGAGTTTGAAAAGAAAAATGAAAGGCTTGGTGTAATAAAAAATAGTGAAGAGTGGATAGATGAATTTAGAAAATTGCGATTGACAATTTTGATGTTAGTAAGCGTATGGCCTAAAGAAGTTTTGAATGTCATAGACGAAATTGATTGTAAGAAAGTTTATACAGTATTGTTAGCAAAGAATCTTTTTCTTCGCAAGGACATTCAACAAATCGTAAGCAAAGAGTTAAAAATTATTAGTGAAGATTTGCTTCTCAAATGTGTTCCTCAATTATTAGTGAATAAGGAAAATTTTGATAAATATATTGATGTTATATTGCAAAGAAAAAATGATTTTAGGATGGCAAAACAGTATTTGCTGTATAGTAGAATGCAGGAATTAGATATTGAAATAATTAAAAAATTAATTAGTGAACTTTATTATGTCCCTTCTCCACAAAATAAAAGTAGTGTAGATGCATATGAAAGTTCTGGAGTAGATTATTATTTATTTGATATTGATAAAACATTAACTACACAACTATAAAAATTTAGAGGATGAAATAATGAAAATATTATTTATAAAACCACCTAATCATGGGTTTTATCACGAAATTGTGAGATATTATCCAGTAGGACTTGCTTATTTAGCAGCAGCATGTAGAGAAAATGGATTTGAGGTGAAAATTTTTGATAGTCTTGTTTATACTGAAGATAATTGCATATTAAGTGATGATAAGTTATCAGAAGGACAAATATATAAAAAAAATCATCATCCTAGTTGGAATAATATAATAAGCTGGGGAGCGAGTTATAAACGTATTGAAAAAAAGATTAGAGAGGAAAAACCTGATGTGGTTTCTATTACTGCAATGCATTCCCCAATGTATGATACTGCTTATAAAATAGCAGAAATAGCTAAGGAAATTAATTTTAACATTAAGGTTATAATGGGAGGTTCGCATCCTAGTATTGCGCCGGAACATGTACTTAGAAGGTCTCAAGTTGATTACGTGCTTATGGGAGAAGGAGAAGATAGTATTGTAGAGCTAATGAAATGTATTAGTGAAAGAAGTGATCCGGTATTGGTTGATGGTATTGCTTATCGAATATACAACCATAATAGAGATTTACATGAATATAGATATAATGATACAGATTACAGTATTCATATCAATCCAAAAATGAAATGGATACATAATTTGGATAAATTGCCATTTCCAGCAGCTGATTTGCTTGAAATGAAGAGATATAACCACGTAACAATAATAACCAGCAGAGGTTGCCCGAATAATTGTAGTTTTTGTACAGTACATCCAACTGTTGGAAGAGTTCATAGAGCACGTTCGGTAGAAAATGTTATTGCCGAGATAAAATATTACATAAAAAAATTTGGGATAAAGGTATTTAATATAGAAGATGATAACTTTGCTTTCGATTTTAATCGTGCAAATGATATATTAGATTGTTTGATAAAACTTGATGAAGACCTCACATTGAATCTTCCAAATGGAATGACAGCTATTAATATAGACGAAAATATGATAAAAAAGTATGGAAAACTTAAGATGAAAGATTCGTTTATAGGGTTGGAAACAACTTCAGAAGAACGACTGAAAAAAATTAGTAAAACGTTTACTTCTTTAGATAAAGTGCAGCACATCACAGAACTTTTTAATAAATATGGAATGGATATTGGTGCTTCTCTAGTGGTTGGTTTTCCAGAGCAAACTATAGATCAAATGATAGATGATATTGTAAAACTTATGCAGCACAATATAAAATTTGGAACTGCTAATCCCTGTTATCCAATACCAAAAAGTAGATTGTATGAAGAATGTTTGGAACAAGGATTTGTTGATGAGAAGATGGATTATACTTGGTATGATGAATTTAATTTTCCTTTGGAAACAGATTTATTTACTAGAAAGGATATATATGAACTTTGGAATTGCTCTTTGGTATATGCAATATATCCAGCAATGCTAGAAGTTATGAAAAATGGATTTAATTCCATGAATAATCTGTTAGAGGCTTTTTCACGATTTGGATATGGTGAAATGTATAAGAGTGAATTTGATAGTGAAGTATATTATTGTGTACCACTATATAAAAACACATTTAGTTGCATGATGAAGCTTTCTGAACAAAATGATAACGAAAATGTGTTTGTTGATGACTGGACATGTGACATACTGTCAAATTTATGTACGTTGTATACGGGAATTAATTATGAAGTTTATCAAGCGGAAAGTGCGTTGGTTCCTAATGGAAGAAATGCGTTCATAATAAAACAAAGTGGAAAGATTAGTAATATAAAAACAAAATTAATTGGTGCAATACATAAGTGTGAAGATAAATAGTAAAGAAGGGTTAAGCTATGAATTTTAGTAATTTTGAAAAAAAGATGAATTTAATCGGTGCGAGAGTTGATTCACCAATTTGTTGTGAAAAACATAGAATATGTTTTGATAGGGCAGAAGGGGGATATTTATATGATAGTAATGGAAAACGTTATATTGATATGATAAATGGGAAAGGTGCGGTTATGCTAGGTCATAATGATGAAGACGTTAATCGTGCAATCATTTCCTCAGTGGAACAGAAGAACAATATTCATACTGGTCCGACACAGGTAATTACAGAACTTAGCGATATTTTGTTACGTGATTGCAAGTTAAAGGATGCAAAAGTTACTTATTTTACAACGGGTACATCAGCATGTAGAGCGGCAGTAACATTAGCACAGAAATATACAGGGAAACATACGATTATTAGTGCGGGATATCATGGTTGGGATGCAATGTGGGAGTCTGCAAAAAGCTTTATGAAAGAAAATGATTATGGTGTGGTTGAGTTTTATTTTATTCCTGAATTATTAGAAAAATGTATCGAAATGTATAGTGATATTGCGTTGATAATTATATCACCAGACTATGTATATTTAAAAAAAGATACTTTACAAAGAATAGTAAAACTCGCTAAAGAGAATGATATTCTTTTATGTTGTGACGACGTTAAACAAGGATACAGGTATCGAAAAGGAACTTCATTGGAACTAGTTACAGATGAAAAGGCTGATTTGTATACTTTTGCAAAAGGATTGGCAAATGGAAATCGGATATCATGCCTTGTGGGAAGAAGTGAATTACTAGACTTAGCTGAAAACTATACATATACATCATATTATCACATGTCACCGTATTATGCGGCAGTGGCTACATTGAAGAAAATGGAAAGTATAAATGGGTATGAGAGTCTAAATAAAATAGGAAAAAAATTATCAGAGGTAATGAACTGTGTATTTGCACAGTATGAGTTGCCTATTCGAGTACTTGGAAATGGACCAATGCTACAATTCGTATGTGGTAATGATGAAATTGAAGAAAGGTTTTACCAATATACAGTAGAAAATGGGCTACTATTATTTGTGAGAGATAATCAAGCTACAAGTTGTGCTATTTCATATGAAATAATGTCTGAAATATGTGAAATCCTTCACAAAATTTGTAAGCAACTGTGTTTAGAATTTCCGAAATATATTAAGAGTGGAATAAGTAGCAAACGTATATTCATGACTGCATGGGATATGATGGATGGAGCAGCTGATATAGGAAACTTTGAAGATAAAATAAAATGGGTAAAGGAAATAATACATATATAAAAATGGAAAGTAGGGAATGTGTGGAAAATGGAAGAAATTGCATATGATGAGAAAACGGTAATAAATAATATGAGATCGTTAGTAGATTTAAAAGGAAAAAGAGTGCTCGAATTAGGAGGAAACTTAAATGAGGATATTGTTCGAGAATGTGGTGTAGTTGAATGGGTTAGTGTTGATCCGATGAAGGAAGACTATATATCAAAGGATAGAGTATATAAATGTTATAAGATGCCGCTTCTTGACTTTAAACTTCTTGAGGGACATTTTGATTGTGTTTATTCATCCAACGCTCTTGAACATGTTAATAATTTGAGACAATGTTTAATGTATATATATAATTCCTTAAAGCCTTCTGGGGGATTTTTTGCGCATTTTGGACCAATATGGTCAGCACCAGATGGACATCATTTGGAAAACGTTAAATTGAAAGATGGAACAATTTTAAATTTTTGGGATAATAACATCATTCCAAAATGGTATCACTTATTGTATGGAAAAGGTAACTTAAAAGAATTTTTGAGTAGTAAATTATCGGAGGATGATGCAAAAACAGTAGTTGATTATATATATGAAAGTAATTATCTAAATAGATTATTTTTCAGGGATTATGTGAATTGTTTTTTAGATACTGGTTTTGAAATAAAAGAACTTTTAACTACGGGATTAATAGATTATGAAATGAAGGATTATTATAAAAGTAATTATGAGGATAGTGAAGCAAGAGAATTGTTGAAAAAAACATATGGAAATGATGATTATGATTGTCGAGATATAATGGTATTGCTAAGAAGACCTTAAGCAGTGTAATGATTTAATTATAAAAGTAAAAAAGGAGTATACGTATATAATGGAAGAATATTTTTTTCAAATGGAAGATACTAAAATTCCAATTTATTTGACAGATGGATTACAGGAGATTGCAGATAAAATCACAGAAAATGGATGTAATAGGGTTATATTGGTATATGACAGGGCTTTAGATGACAAACTAGTTGATGAATTAGGAACTATTATTAATAAAAGAGTATTGTGTTCTAAGATAGGTGTATCCATTGATGAAAATACCAAAAACTTAGATATGGTTAAAAGAATTATTGAAAATATATTGGAATATAAAGCAAACAGAAAAACAATAATAGTAGCTATAGGAGGAGGAGTTGTGGGAAATGTTGTTGGTATGGTTGCAGGACTAGCATTTAGAGGTATTCCGCTAGTACATATTCCAACGACAATTGTTGCCGCAACAGATTCAATTTTATCCTTAAAACAGGCTGTGAATACCAAATATGGTAAAAATCTAGCGGGTTTATATTATTGCCCTAATGCTGTTTTGATGTCTAATATATTTTTTAAGACATTACCTATGAGAGAATATCATGCAGGATTAGCAGAAACGGTTAAGAATTTATTAGCTATAATTCCAGTAGAAATTCCAAATTTTATGAATAGAATAAAAGAGTTATCATATAGTTTCGAGGATTTGAAATACATTTTTGAGATATCCTTGGAGGCTAAGCAAAAAGTTCTTATCAATGATAAATACGAGAAGAAAAGCGGTTTAGTATTGGAATATGGTCACACAATTGGTCATGCAATTGAAGTTGTAACTGAGGGAAAAGTAAGGCATGGAGAAGCGATATCATTCGGAATGCTAGTTGCTGCTGAAATAAGTAATGAATTGGGCTTTCTGAATAATGAAGAGGTAGAAATGCACTATGAGTTGCTGAAGATGATAGATGTGTATAAAATGTTTTATTTATTTAAAAATTGCGCGATGGAAGAAGTGATCAATATTATGAGATATGACAATAAACGAACAAAGATAGAAAATAATAAGATATCTTTGGTTTTACTAAAAAAACTTGGCGAATGTTATTCTAATGACTACGCTAGTCTATTAGAGATTGATGAGGAACTTATATTTGATAAAATGAATTATGTTATGAGAAAATTGAGTAAATATATAAACTAATTTTATTGGTGAGTATATGGAAAAGGCATGTAGTAATATGAGTGAAACAAGATTACAGAGAAAAGTACCGTATTATTTATGTAAGAAAGATTTTTCTCAAGTAAAAAAAATTTTGCAAAATTTTTCTTGCTTTGATGATTATGAATTAAAGTATTTTAATGAAAGTCTTGAATATAATAAAATTTATGGAAAAATGGCATATCATTTAAAGGAAGCAGATGTTTGTAATTTGGGAATTTATATTGCAACATTTCATAAGAATGCAAGAAGCATTGATAGTGATTATATTCCAAAGCAATTTTATACTCATTTTCCCAATATATCAAAAGAAACAATTTATCTGATGAGGAACTGCTTAAATAATACCTTAAAAAATGATAAAAAGAAATTTATCAGTATTTTTGAAGTGCTGGATTGTATGATTGATAATTATTATTTTGAAAATCTACCTAAGCAGATAATTCATGGAGATCTTCATCCAGGCAACATAATTCTTGATGAGAATGGACAATTTAATTTGATTGATTTTTTTGATTTCCATTATGATTATAAAATAATAGATTTAGCTTGGTTAATTATTTATTATTTTTTCTGGGATGCAAATCATAACGAAATAGAGCAACCTGTTGATACGGTGTTGATAAGAAAAATGATACATTGTTATAACTTGCTCAATCCGTTAACGAAGGAAGAAATAGACGCTTTTGAAGATGTTATAAAACTGCTGTTATTATTCTCGTTATTTTCAAATCATTCATTGTGGAGAAATAAAAGACTTGGAAAAAGTTTTTATAAGAATCTTTTAGTAATTAAGGAACTATTTGAAATAAATAAAATAGATGAATTGAATAGATTTTAAGTTTGATTAACAAGTATACAGTTTGAGATGAGAAATGAGGTCAATTTGTTAATGAGAGAAGGGAAAAAAATTTATTTAAAAGAATTTCTAATGAAAAGTCAACGAAATTTAGCTGATTATTTCTTTAAAATGAATTATATTGATGATCCTTCAGAGATTATATTTAAAGGAATTTTTATTAATGAAATTTGTGAAAATATTACACCAAAGATAAATGGAATCGTCACTAAAAAAGATAAAATATTTTTTTCATATGAAATCGAACAGGAATTGTATCAAAAAAGTAAATTTAGTAAAGATGAATGCTATAAATGTGGACGATTTGTAGGTATGGTGCATAGTCATAAATTTTCCTATTTTGGAAATCTGTATAACTTTAGGTTAGATAATAGTAATTTCGAACAGTATTTTAATCAGATATATAGTTTTTGTTTAGAAAATAAAATGATACACAATTCACAAATCAATCCGTTTCTTTCGGAAAAATACGGAACTAAAATTAGTAAATTTGGATTTAAATATAGTACACTGGTGTCTTTAAATCCAGCTTGTGAAGATATTCTTTTTGATAGAAATGGAAATATTTTTGGATATAAATTTGTTGATAAAATAGTGTTAGCATTTCCAGAATTAGAGCTTTTATCGTGGAAAAGTGAATTGGGAACCGACTTTAAATATTTTATAGAGGGTTATAAACAATATTCTAATTATGATGGAAAGGATGATGATATAGTTTCTATTATTTGTGATGCAATGAATTTATGTTGCAGATAGGATAAGTGTCATGCAGTTGCTTGACTAACTGCTAGTAGTCGAAATGTATTAGAAGTTTTGTAGGAGACCAGTTATGAAAAGTCAAGCATAAATTAACTGGAAATTTCAAAATTATTTTTATGGTAAAAATGGGTAACTTTAACAAAGCTCTTGAAAAGCCCTTTTTCAAAATCTACTATTGATTGATATACAGACCTCTTATTCGAGGTTAAATGCTACATTGTCAGTGAGCATCTTCCAGATGACTCTGACAAGCTTGCCGGCACAATGCCCAAGTGCATTGTAGTGAGACCGGCCTTCAGCCCTCTTGGCATCGTAATAAGCCTTGAAGGTCGCGTTGTTTCTAACAACGTTCCAAGCTGCATTGACAAGAGCGTATCTTAGAACGCGGGAGCCACGTTTGGACATACGAGTTGTTTTAGCCTGAAAGTTATCAGACTGATAAACAGACGGTTCCAAACCAGCAAAAGCAAGCAGCTTATTAGGATTGGAGAAACGATGAATATCACCTATTTCACCAAGAATCATTCCACCATTGATGTATCCGATACCAGGAATGGTCATGATGACAGAATCGTTGTATTTCATGATGTCCGTCATCTCAGCTTCAATCTTTTCTAATTGGCTATCCAGTAACTCGATTTGTTGAATGGTTTGAGTTATCTGAATAGATATAGCGCTGTCGTTTGCACCGACAGACTTCTGTGCCAGAACTCTTAATTCTTTGGCCTGCTCTTTGGTAAAGTGTCCGTGCGAGTTCACTTTGAGCAGATTCGCCAGATGAGTCATATGCATGGAAGCAATCTCTTTTGGAGAAGGTGCTTCTTTTAACAAGGCATAGACAGCGTGCTGATGCAGACCGGATTTAAAGAAGTATTGAAATTTCCGGAAACACCTGATCAACATAGGTTGTCAGTTGGATTTTTAAGCGGGTTCTTTGCTTTATGGTTTTCTGCCGAAAGCGTCCCAAGGTCTTAAGATCCATCATATCCAGATTAAAGAAACTGACGAATCTGAGGTTGTCCTGCATCATAAGAGTTTTAGCAATCACATATGTGTCGACCTTATCTGTCTTAGTTTTGCGAACGTTATTCTTTCGCATCTGACAGGTTTTGATGGGGTTCAACACACACACTTGGTAAAGCTCAGTAACAAGGTATCGAACAAGGTTGTCACCGCAGTGTGCCGTCGACTCAAGACCGATGATGATGCTGTTTTTATCGAATGATTCGAGCTTAGAGAGCAGCAGTTGGAAGCCATCAGCGTCGTTTGTGAATTTGAACGGCTCAAGAATTATTTCACCGTCGGAAGAAATCGCAGCGGCGAAATGGTTGAGTTTGGCAATATCAATGCCTACAAAAATTTTCATGAGGTTGTACCTCCCTTTCATAAAGTCTGATACCATGATATCCACCATCGATTATCATTGTAGACTTGATAGAAATAAGTACTCTGAGTGAAAAACACTCCGGCAACATCCAGCTGATAAACAATTCAGATAAAGGTAGCGGCAATACACTCCAGTCGAGTAGTCAAGCTACAGAATAAGAATCAAAAGTCCATAGTTTCTGAATTGTATTAAACCATGTATATAGAAAAATGAAAGGATAGTATGATTACTAGCTTCTAATTAATCATACAAGTATAAAATGAATATTTTAAGATTGACACCACATTTTTACTATACACCTGATGTGGTCGACGGATGGGTTGTTAGAATGGATCAAATGGGAGGAATGCAGACTCAAATATATAGACAATCAATTGCCTTATCAAATAAAAAAATAAAACAATTAGTGTTACCGATTGCAATGCCAAATGCACCTAAAAAATGGAAACTAAATCCGTATTTGACTATTCAAAAAGGTAATATTCCTATGCTTCCGATTAAATCGTCAATTCGTGGAACATTTGGATTAAACTTTTATTGGGGGGTTGGAGTTATTCTTAAGCTTATTAGAAAAAAGTTCAAGAAAGAGAATTATAACATTATACATACACATTGTAGTGGTGTTGCTGCCCCTTTAATTGTGGGATACATAGCAAAAAAAATCTTCAAGAAACCTCTCGTATATACAGTGCATTGTTGTAGAGTAAGTACATATCATCCTATGTCTAAGTTTGATTCATTAATTAATGGATTAATTATAAAGATTGAAAAATTTTGTCTAGAGCATGCAGATTATACAATTGTATTAACAAATAAAACTAAAGAAATTATTCAGAAAAATTATGAAATTCCAAATGAAAAAATTACTGTAATACCTGACGTGATTGATTCTGATGAATTTATTAGTAATCTTACAGATAAAAATATTCAGGAATTTCAACAAAAATATAATTTGGACAATAATCTAAAGAAAATAGTATTTATAGGACGAATTGCATATGAAAAAGGTTGTAGTGTTTTGCTTAATGCATTTAAGAAATTGAATAGAGATGACTGTGAATTAATTTTCTATGGTGATGGAAATGAAAGATTTCTACTGGAGAAAGAAATAGAAAGAATGGGGGTGCAGAAGAAATGCCAAGTAACTGGATATTTGCCAAACACAGATATATCTCTTGCAATTAAAACGGCAGATTTGGTAGTTATGCCGTCGTTACATGAAGAATTTGGAGGATTAATTCTTGAAATTGCTTCTGTTGGAAAGGCTGTTATTGGATCTAATATAGGAGGCATACCAACCTTGATTGAAGATGGTAAGTCAGGTTTACTGTTTGAATGTGGGAATGTGGAAGAATTAAGTAAAAAAATCGATGAAATTATAGATAAATCTGATTTGTTGCAAGAATATGGTGACGAATTGAAAAAGAATATTTCTAAAAAATATTCTTTTCAAGATAACATGAATAAAATAAAAAAAATATATAGTACATTAGGAGAATGATATGTTAGCAATAAATGGTGGAAAAAAAATAGGAACTAAATCCAAAATGAGTTGGCCAGTTTGGGATGGAAACACGCAGAAAGAATTGCTTTCTGTGCTTGACTCGGGAAGATGGGCTATTAGCGGACAGTGGAAAGGAGAAAAATCAAAATGTGAAAAATTTGAAGAAGAATATGCAAAATTTAATAAGAGTGAGTATTGTTTAGCATTTGATCATGGATCTAGTTCGATAGTATCGGCTTTACAAGCATTACAAATTGGTCCAGGGGATGAAGTTATTGTTCCAGCACTTACGTGGGTTGCGTGTATAATTGGAATATGTAACGTCAATGCAATTCCTGTTGTTGTAGATGTAGATAAAGATACCTATTGTATATCGATTGATGAATTGAAAAAAGCAATTACACCAAATACAAAGGCAATTATGCCTGTTCATTTATATGGATGTATGTGTGATATGGATGAAATACAAAAAATTGCTAAGGAACATCATTTGTATGTAATAGAAGATGCATCTCATTCACATGGTTCTATGTGGAGAAATCATTATGCTGGCACTATGGGTGATATTGGTTGTTTTAGCTTTCAACAAGGTAAAGTTTTAACTTGCGGAGAGGGAGGCGCAACTCTAACAAATTCAAAGGTATTGTATGAACGTTTACAGGAATTAAGAACAAATTCAAGATTGTATGTTCCCCAAGAGGAGTGTTCTATAAATCGTATGCAGTTGTTTGAAAGTGGAAAAATATTAGGAACAAACTATTGTTTATCGGAATTTCAAGCGGCAGTATTGCTAGATCAAATAGAAAAATTAGAGAATCAAAATAGAAAAAAAGAGAGAAATGCTAGAATGTTGGATTTAGAATTATCGAAGATTCCAGGAGTAAGAGCAATGTATCATCATCCTCAAGTAACTAAACAATCATATTACAGATATTGCATTAGGGTGGATAATCATTATTTTGCAGACAAGCCAGTAGATCGTATTGCGAAAGCACTTGAAGCAGAGCTAGGTTTTGTTGTTGAACAACCATATACTCCATTGAATAAAAGTGCGTTGTATCATCCTGAAACTCTGAAATCATATTCGTGGAGTGATGAATATATTGAAAAAATAAAGTGTTATAAGGAATCATTTCCTGTTGCTGAAAAAGCAGCATCTAGCGAGGGAATAATCTTTCATCATTCTTATTTGATGGGAAATGATGATGATTTGCAATGCATTATTAGTGCTTTTAAAAAAGTGCAGAAATATGCAGAAGAATTATAATATAAATTTAATGTGATGCTATAAATAGGAGGATAAATAACGGTGGAAGTCCAAAAAAAGTTTATAAAAGATTTATTAATTCACCAAAGATATAATAATAAAGTTGCAATTGAAGATGGAAAGAGCAAACTAACTTATTCAAATTGGCACCAACATTGTGAAAATATTTCTATACAATTAATGGAAGAGTCTAGATATCAAAAAGGTAGAAATATGGGGATTTTTTTGCCTAATTCAATTGATTATGCAATCGCGTATTTTTCGATAGCATATATGAATCGAACAATAGTACCGATTGAGGTTACGTTATCGGAGAAACAGTTAACAAGTATAGTTGATTACTGTGAAATATGTACGATTTTAACAACGTCAACATATATGGATTTGTTAAAACAGCGTTTGATAAAATTTGATTTTGGAATTGAGATATATTGCATTGACACAAAAGAAATCTATTTTAATAAAAAAAGAAATCGCCCTTTGACAGAAGAATGGGACGGTAATACAACTGTAAATGATACAGCAATCATGTTACATACATCTGGAACTACAAGCAATCCCAAAAGAGTTATGTTAACACATAAAAATTTGATTTGTAATATTGAATCAAATATTGCATCACTTGAATTTAATGAAAAAGATACAACATTGATTGTATTACCTATGTATTTTGGTTATTGTAATTGTTCTCAGTTTTTAACGCATGTGTATTTAGGGGGGCGTATTATAATTGCACCTCAACCATTTAACCCAGCAATATTTTTACAATTAATTGAAAAATATAAATGTACAAATACAACATGTATACCTTCGATGCTCTTTTTAACAATTTCTATAAGAAATAAATATGATATGTCTTCTTTAAGGTACTTATGTTTTGGGGGAGGAGTTATGCCTGTACATAAACTAAAACAAATCATAAGTTTTTTTGAGGGAACGGGAATTGTGCAGACCTATGGACAAACAGAAGCATCACCTAGAGTTACATGTTTATTACCAAAAGATTGTTTGAGAAAGATAGGGTCTGTTGGAAAACCTATTCCAGGAGTAGAAATAGATATACTAGACAAGAATGGGGTACCGGTCAAGAATGGAGAAAAAGGTGAAATAGTTGTTCGTGGCAATAATGTTATGAAAGGATATTATAAACATCAAGATAAAACTGAACAAACTATAATAAATGGTTGGCTACATACTGGTGATATTGGGCGAGTTGACGAAGAGGGATATTTATATATAGTTGGAAGAATAAAAAATGTAATAATATCTGGTGGATTGAATATATACCCAGAAGAAATTGAGGAGATTCTTATTAACTATGAGGGAATAAAAGAAGTTATAGTTTTTGGAGAAAAACATGATATTTTAGGTGAAATACCAGTTGCAAAGGTAGTAACCGATGGTTGTTATATTGATGAAGGGCAAATACTGGAATATAGTAAGAAAATGGTAGACGCATATAAAATTCCCAAAAAAATTATTTTTTGTGAACAACTAGAAAAAACATATAATGGAAAGATAAGGAGAACAGTATAATGGAAGAAAAAATTTTAAGTGCAATAAAAATGTTAACAGAATTACATATGAGTGACGAGAAAGCATTAGAGCTGATAAAAGATGATAATACAGATATTAATGAAGTATTTTACTTAGATTCGTTTTCAAGAGTACAATTAATTATAGAGTTAGAGGAGATATTTAATATTGAAATTGAAATGGAACATATTAGCAATGATATATTTATGAGTTCAAAAGCTCTAAAAAATCTTATTAATAGTTATTGTTCTGAGGGTAAATAAATGTATTATGAATTAGATAATAAAGTAATATTGGTAACTGGTGCATCTAGAGGATTAGGTAGAGACATCGCAAAAAAATTAGCGTTGAATAATGCGAGCATCATTATTAATTATAAAAGTAGTGTTGGTGAAGCAAGTAAATTATATTCTGAAATTAAACAGTTTAATTCTAAGTGTATTACTTATTTGGCTGATGTAACAGACGAAAAACAAGTAAAAAAGATGTATATGGATGTAATTAAGGAATATGGCAAAATTGATGTACTTATAAATAATGCAGGTTTGTGTAGTGATAATTTTATACAGTTCATGTCTTATGATCAATGGGACAGGGTTATAAAAAATAGTTTATATGGTGTATTTTTATGTTCAAGAATATTTTCAAAATGTCTCATAAAAAATGGTGGGGGAAAAATAATTAACATAGCGTCACTAAAAGGACAACTTGGAAGTGAAGGACAATGCAATTATTCAGCGGCTAAAGCTGGTGTAATAGGTTTGACTAAAGCTTTGGCAAAGGAATTTGGACCGTATAATATTAGTGTTAATGCGGTCTGTCCAGGCTTTGCAGTTACAGACTTAAATAAAGATAATGAAAATAAAGTAATGTATGCCATGGAAATGAGTACAATGACGACAGAATATACAAAATCAGATTTATCAAATTTTATTGCGTTTTTATGTTCTGATGCGATTAAGGGAGTCAGCGGACGAATTTTCAATCTAGATTCAAGAATTATGTAAAAGTTGCTATGATTGAAGAAATATATTTAGTATTAAGTATAAATTTAGATTATTACTGACCTGCCAGTTGGTAAAATCTAAAGAATACAAGAGGTATCTAAAATGAATGTTAAAGGCACAAAAAAGAAAAATCAAGTAGTAACAGAAATATTTTTGAACAGCAGGATTTTTTGAAAAAAAGCAGAGGTGCTCAGAGAAAGTCTTACAGCTTCAACCTGGCGTGAGTTGGAGAACAAAGGCAAGTTTGATAAAAACGAAAAACTCTCCTTTATCAGTGGTGACATGCTTATTTTAGGATGCGATGTAGGCAGTGAAACACACTATATGAGGGCAATCGATACCCTAGGAAGGGAACTGAGTAAGTCCGTATTTCCATTTAACAATGATTCAGAAGGATTCCAGAATGTAAGGGAGTGGGCAGTGAAAATAGTTGCGGAACATAATAAGAGTCAGATAATGCTTGGCTTAGAGCCGACAGGCTATTACTGGTTCTGCCTTGCGACATGGATGATTTCAAATGGAATCAGTGTTGTACAGGTAAATCCTTATGCTGTGAAGCAGACAAAGGAGGATGAAGGATGACAGGAAGGATCCAAAACTGATAGCAAACCTTGTCAAAGATGGCAATTTGGGGATGTCATATCTTCCGGAAAACCTTTAGGCAGAGCTTCGCAGGTTATCCATGTTTAGGGATCAGCTGAATGAAGACAGAATTCGGATAATCAACTGGATGCACAGGGAGATGAAGATTTATTTCCCGGAGTATAAGGATACGTTGGAAAAAGTTGATGGTGCATTTAGTCTGGAACTGCTGAAACAGGCACCATTTCCGGATAATCTGATAGCACATGGTGAAGATGGAATAAGAAAAATCTGGCATGATGCTAAGCTCAGAGGACGCGGCTATAGCAGAGCCAGAGAAATCTTACAGTATGCAAAAGTGAGTGTTGGGATTAAGGATGGAGCCGCTGCCGAAAAAACAGCTGTAAAGTGGTTTGTCCTGAAAATCCTGAAAATGGATGCTGAAATTTCTGTTATAGAGAATCAGAGCAACCAGAAATGTCAGAAAATACCGCATGCCGGTAACATTCTGGAGATAGCAGGAATCGGAGAAAATACACTTTCCGGAATCCATGCAGAGCTGGGAGATATTTCGAGATTTGATGATGTTAAGGAAATACAAAAATTAAGCGGATTAGGTCTTGAAGCATGCAGCTCAGGAAAGCATAAAGGAGAAACCAAAATCAGTCACAGAGGACGCAAACGATTCAGATATTGGTTTTTCCAGGCGGCAAAGTCAGTAGTGGCCCATGCGGAGGAATTCAAAGAACTCCATACGTACTATACGACACGGAGCGACAATCTGCTGAAAAAGATGCAGTCATTGATTGTGATAGCCTGCAAGCTTCTGTGAATCATCTACATAATTCTGAAGAATGGCACGATCTATGATCCAAAGAAGATGTTAATGGACATCAGGAATCCGGAAAAGAAGGAAGTGATTGTAGCGTAAGACAGTCGACAGCATTAGTAATTCCAGAGCCTTGCTGGGTTCCGGATGATTCCGAAATCGGGCAGGGTTCTGGAAAGAAACCCGATAACAATGGAGTACTACAGCTACTGCATCATCATAAAGCAAAGACTAGCAAAGTGTTGCTAGAATATAAATAGTACAAGTCAAAATGAGAAATTCCAAATATAGATAAACATGATACAATAGAAACATGCTGAAGGAGAATCTTACTATGACAAAACAACATGACAAATAGTTTAAACTTGATGCAGTCCATTATTACGAGGATTACAAAGAGCTCGGTGTGCGTGGATGTGCAGAAAATCTTGGAATTGGATACAGCACATTAACAAAATGGCTGAAGGATTTCCGGGAATCCGGCGATATCCCTGTACGTGGTTCCGGAAACTACGCTTCTGATGAGCAGAAGGAAATTGCCCGACTCAGGCGCGAACTGCGTGATGCCCAGGATGCACTTGATGTATTAAAAAAAGCAATCAACATTCTGGGAAAATGACAGGAACCATTTATCTCAAAGTTTCTGAAAAGACGGAAGCTGCCAAAAAGGATGGGCGTCGGGTTCCCGTCTCCGGAATGTTGAAATTTTTAGGTGTCTCACGTTCAGGATATCTTGCATGGCTCCGCCACGTGCCATCTGGTACAGAAAAACATCGCGAAACTGTCAAGAAAAAAATACAGGATATTTATGATGATTCCAAGCAGAACTACGGTGCTCCAAAGTTCACTGTAGAACTGCGTAAAACAGGTGAGGTCATTTCGGAAAGAACCGTTGGAACTTATATGCACCAAATGGGAATACGTGCCCAGTGGAGCAGACCGTGGACGATCACCACAAAAGATTCTGATTTCAGCACTGAATTACAAAATATCCTTGATGAACAGTTTAACCCTGACCGTCCGAATGCTGTCTGGTGTTCCGATATCTGGACAATAGACGGTTTTGTCTATTTAACCAGTATTATGGACTTGTTTTCCAAAAAAAACATTGCCTGGACACTTTCAAAAACACTTGAGGTATCCTGTGTGATTGATACGATAAACAAAGCCAAAGCCCGTCGAAAAATTGAACAGCCATTAATCATCCACAGCGTTTGTGGCAGTCAGTACGTTGCAAAAGAATACAAAAATGCGACGAAAAATATGCAGCGTAGTTATTCGAAGAAAGCGTTTCCCTGGGACAATGCATGCATAGAATCTTTTCATTCTATTATTAAACGTGAATGGCTGAACCGCTTTAAAATCCGTGATTATAAACAGGCATACCTGTTGATTTTCGAATATCTGGAAGCTTTCTACAATACGAAACGAATTCACAGTCATTGTGACTATATGTCACCAGATGAAATCAAACAAGTATATGAAAAAGCACACACAGATGTTGAGCTTCTGGCAGGTTAAAATGGGAAGAAATTTCTCATTTTAACTTGTACTAAATCTTGACATAGGACCAAAGCTAGGCAGGGTAAGCGTCCACGGAATATCCGTACCCTGTGGAATGGGCAGGTCAGTAAAATCAAGATATAAACAAGAGCTGTAGCTTGCAGTAGTTCTCTACGTAGGGCATGCCCCTGTTAGAAAGCTTAGCGGGCACTCGGTGTATGAGTAGGTGGGACGAAGGAAGTTGGTACAGGATACCATTAGGCACGGAAGGTTCACCATCATAGTTAGCAGAGGATTTATAGCCTTTATAGAGCAAACCAAGAGGATGCTTTATAAACTGCACCTTCTTTTAACTATTCAGTACGAGATACAATGACTATCATACACTTCTGGCTCTGTTTTATGAGGTAAATATTTAAAGAAAAGCCTGAAAAATCAATGATTTAGGGCTTGATATTATAGGAAGGAATATATGATAGTTAAAAATGTAATTATTGTGAAATGTGGAAATGAATAGTAACAATGAAGAGGAAAAGAAAATGAGAATACATCATATTGGATATTTTGTGCCTAAAATAAAAAATGCATTGGAATGTTTCAAACATCTTGGATTTCATGCGGAAAGTGAAATAATTTATGATAATGAAAGAGGCATCAATGTAATATTTATTAGTAATGGTCATAGCAGAATAGAGTTGATAGAAAAAAAAGAGGGAACATGTAAAATTGAATTTTTGACTAAAATGAATTATGCGTGTCCATATCATATATGCTATGAAGTAAGTGATATTACTGCAAAAGTCGAACAATTAAAGGAGAGAAAATTTATTGTTGTGAAAAATAGAGAGAAGGCGTGTGCTATCGATAATAGAGAAGTTGTTTTTATGTATAGTAAACATGGTGGATTAATAGAATTATTAAGTGAGGAATAATAGGGGGGAAATTATGTATAGTTTAAATGATTTACATAGGATTGATGATGAATATGAAGTAGACGAGGTTAATTGTTTAGAGAAACCAGTTGCTTTGTTATTGCATAGTTTCAATCCAGTTTATCGTAATCTATATTTGTTTTTTGTTAAGATGAATAGATGTTATAATTTGCAAAAATATAAAGATTTACATTATGAGAATATGACAACAATGCAAAGGGCTACACTTGTGCTGAAACAAGAAATGGGGATTGATATTGAGAAACAAAATAATTGTAAAGATATTCATATATTTATAAATGAGCAGATAAAAAAGAACAACCCAATTATAATACCAGTAAATTTAAAAGAACTTTACTATTCGAAATTTTATAATAAAGTAGATTGGACACATTCTTTTCTAATATATGGTTATGATAAGGATAATGAATTATATCAGGTGTTTGATTCTGTTCAGAATGTTGGAGGTAAAAATTTATATGAATTTGTCGTACAAAAAAAGGAAATGGAAAAATTGTATGAATCATTTTGTGAAAATATATATGCAGATGGAATATATTATATAGAAAGTAATTTAGTGGATTGTAAAAAAAATTGGTATGAGATTTTCAAAAATGGAGTTAACGAATTTATTAATTATAGAACAGAGAAGGCATATGTTGAAATTGAGTTTATAGAAAATTTGTGTAAAAAGGAAAATATATCTACGGCTGAAACTAGAAAATTATTTGAAATTAATAATTATAAAAAAGTATTTTTGAAGGAATTGATTCATTTAATAAACATGTGTACTATCCAGGAAGAGGATATGGAAAAATTATCAAATCTTTGCAGTAATATTTATAAGTCATGGCTAGAGGCTGATAGCCAAATTGTATATTGCTTGAAAAAAAATAAGAGGCAAGAAATTAAAAAGATTTTAGAAAAACCATTATATTTTGAAAACCAATTAGTCCATGCATTAAAATACATAACAGAAGAGAATATATCTCATGATAGTGAAGAATGTAGATTTCTTTTTGTAAATAATTCAGATCAGATAATTAACAAATTGGATAATGGTAACATACTTTTCTGTTTTAATCAAGGCAAGACATACAATAATTGGTTTGATGATTTAGCTCCTCGCTTTGTTTTAAAACAACAAGATTTGTGTCAATTTAAACTTAGTACAGAGTTTGAGATAATTGAATATGATAGTTGTATAAATTTTTGCTTTGGAGTTTATATAAAAGATGATAGTGGAAACTCGTATTTGTTCGGAAATAATTCCATGAATTATGTATGCTTTGAACATACAGGTGTTGATAGTGGAATTACAGAGTCTTATGTTAATGAAAATAAGTTTAAAATTGAAATTTATTGTAATGGAAAAGAATTGAGATTACGTTATATTGAATCTTCCAATATATCAATAGTATTTAACAAAAAAGTAAAATTATATGGTAATGTTTTTCAAATTGGAATTACATGCAAAACATGGGGGGCGTTAGGAAAATTTGAAGGAATTGCAAATAATATTTTGTTTCAGGAAGGATAGCAAATGATTAGAGTAGAATGTTTAAGTAAGACTTTTAAGAAAGAAATTAAGAAGAATGGATTGAAGGGAAGCATATCATCTTTTTTTAATCCAAAGATTGAAGAAGTGTATGCTGTTAATAATATTAGTTTTCACGTAGATAAAGGAGAAATTTTAGGATTTATAGGACCAAATGGGGCAGGAAAGTCAACTACTATAAAAATGATGACGGGTATACTGAATCCTTCATCTGGAATATGTGAAATAAATAATTTTGTCCCATACACACAAAGAGAGGAATATGTTAAGGATATTGGAGTTGTGTTTGGTCAGAGAACTCAGCTATGGTGGGATCTTCCGCTTAATGATACATTTAAGGTGCTAAAAGAAATTTATGAAGTAAATACGAGCACTTATCATAAAAATATTGAATTTTTAAATGAAATACTAGATATATCAGAATTTATAAATCAACCAGTAAGAACATTATCATTGGGGCAAAGAATGAGAGCTGATATTGCAGCAGCTCTTTTACATAATCCCAAGGTTCTGTTTTTAGATGAACCTACAATTGGACTGGATGTTATAGTTAAAGACAAAATACGACAAGCTATAAAAAAAATAAATTCAGAGCAAAATACGACAATTGTTTTAACTACTCATGATATGTTAGATATTGAATCATTAGCGGATAAGATAATAATGATTGACAAAGGAAAACTTGCTTTTCAGGGAAGCATAGAAAAACTACGAAGTATGTATGGCGAAGGAAAAATAATAACTTTTAAATTGACTGATGTATCAGATTTTAGTAAATTAATTCAAAGTATTGAAACAAGTGGAATAGAGGCAAAGATAACCAGAGAAGACAGGCAGGTGTCAATTTTGTTTGATGCATCTAAGAATTCAATATCCTCCTTTATAATTAATCTTCTTCAGAGTGTCAATGTAAATGATATAATGTTATCAGATATTGGTATTGATGAAATTGTAAAAAAAGCGTATAGCAGAGAGGTATAAAATGAAGTTAGTAAATAAATACATTCCTTTTTTTAAGGTAGGTGTACATCAAAGTATTGCTTATAAGACTAATTGGCTGTTTATTATTGTGGGAAATATTCTAAATTGTTTTGTTTCATTTTACTTATGGAAGGCTATTTTTGACAGTAATAAATCCAAATCATTTTTGGGATTTTCATTAGAAGAAATGATAGTGTATATATTTGTTACATTTATTACAAAGACTATGATAGGAAGCGATGTTACAGATGAAATAGGACAAGAAATAAAGGATGGTTCAATTGCTATAAGGTTGTTAAAACCAATTAGTTATAATACAACGTTTATATATAAAGAAATTGGAGAAAAAGTAATCAATTTAGCACTTCTTTTTGTTACAATTATTGTCGGAGTTGAAATTTATAGATATAGAATGTCGGGTTTGATTCAGTTATCAATAGAAAGGTTGTTGTTTTTTGTAATCAGTGTAGTGCTATCGTATTTTATTAACGTATTTTTAAATATTACATATGGATTCACTGCATTCTTTTTTAAAAATTTGTGGGGATCAAACATGCTAAAAAACTGTATAATAAGTTTTATGTCTGGAAGTATTATTCCGTTTGATTTTTTACCTTATTCAGTTGAGAAAGTGCTTAATGTTTTACCTTTTGCTTCTTTAAATTATGTACCTGTTTTGATTTATATGGGAAGATATTCGAAAAGAGAAGTATTTATTAAGCTAGGAATTCAAATATTTTGGATTTTTCTATTTTGGGGATTGTCTAAGATAATGTGGAAAATTGCATTTAAGCACTTGGTTGTTCAAGGAGGATAAAATATATGCATAGGTATTTAAAAATATATTTTATATTGGTCAAGCAAGAATTAAAGAGAATAACAGAATATAAAGGAGATTTTATTGTTGGAATCATAGGATTTGGTCTTACTCAAATTTTTAATTTTGTTTTTTTGGCGATTATTTTCTCAAATATTCCAAATCTGAAAGGTTGGGAATATAATCAAGTTATTTTCATATATGGATTTTCTTTATTACCTAAAGGAATTGATCATTTATTAAGCGATAATTTGTGGAATTTAGGGCATAACATAGTTAGGAAAGGTGAATTTGACAAATATATGATTAGGCCTATCAACTCTTTATTTTATGTTATTTCAGAAAAATTTCAGGTTGATGCTTTTGGAGAAATATTTACAGGAATTGCGTTATTGGTATTTACAATGAAACACTTAAATTATGAATTTTCCATTATTAAAGTATTTATTTTTGTTCTAATTATTCCTTTTACTGTTCTGATTTATGCTTCAATTAAAATTATTACTGCAGCACTTGCATTTTGGGTACAGAAAAGTGGAAATATAATTTATGTTTTTTATATGTTAAATGATTTTTCGAAGTATCCAGTTTCCATATATGGTAAACCTATTAAGTTCCTGCTAACATATATAATACCATTTTCGTTGACAAGCTATTATCCGGCAAGTTATTTGCTAACAGGAAAAAATTTGCATTATATAGGATGGGTAATTTTTACTTCATTTTTCTTATTCCTAATAGCTATTTTTGTATGGAAAAAAGGAATTAGGAAATATGAAAGTTCTGGGTGTTAATAATTAGAATGTTATCTTCGTATTTCTTTGGAAAATGAGAAGCATTAGGAAAACACGGAATATCTTCTTGGTTGATGGCATAAGTCTGATTTTCAAGAACGTACCTTGTATTTAGTGGAATATATGCTTTTGAGAAATGCTTATGAGTATTAAAAGTGTCACAGGTAAGAAGGCTCTTATTAGATTCTACGCTCTTTTTTATATCTCACCATATAGAATTAGCTTCATATTTATGTGTTTGTGGTGTTTTATAAATCTTAAAATTTTAATTATTATTAGGTAATTGCGAAACAAGTTCGCAATCCTAATTAAAAATGCGGCAAGAAGCCTGCAATGCAGGATACTTAGGATGAAAAGTTGGTGATATCAAATTTAGATATGACAAAAAGACTTCACAGGTGGACTGCGAAGAAAAGATGCTATGAATATCAAATGTCAGGCAATCAAAGGTTTTAAACTTCGTATGTATTGATGCTGGTGGATTTTATCAGCAACAAGTACAGTAACAAGCTGTGTGATTCCTGCAAGAAGTAAATCAGCATGAAGAGTTTTTTCATTCTGGGTTTTACGATTCGCAATGCAGAAACTATCTTTGAAATGGTTGATTGATTTTTCAACATTTACACGGATCTTGTAGGTGTATTCCCATTCCTGCGAACCTCGTTCTACACCAGGATAGGCACGGAGATTTTTCTCTGGATAAATATAAATCATTCGTCCACAGGAAGAAGTGGTGCATGGATCATCATAGTGGCATACCCGACGTTTTGACTTGTCGGCAGGATTGTATTCCCATTTCATTTTGGGAAATACAAACTTCATGGTAGGTATTTTGCTTTTTAAATGAGATTTGCTTCCTTCCCGTTTCATAGGAAGCGTTGGATCATGTGGACAGCAGGGGATACCATTTTCATTAACTATGTAGTCCGTTCTTTCCATGGATAGTTTTACCCGGAGAGGAATAAAAGCCTTACGGAATCCGATATCTCCGAAAAGAGATTTATAGATTTCAATGGTATCAAAGGAGGCATCTCCAAGAAAAGTCTTTGGCTCTATAAACGGATGCTTTTGGAAAAAGTCAATTAAAACAGGGAGCAACGCTTTTGAGTCGGCAAGAGATTTATCCTCATCTGGAGAATCCGATTTCTTTTCTACAACAATGTCGGGATGTGCATTTAGAAAATCCCTGTTGTAGAAAGATATGTCGCGGACAATGCCAAGTCCATTTGTGATGATACCGAATTTATAGGCATAACAGAAGTGACCATTGATGTACATCTGCTGTATTGCTTGGTTGGATGCAGCATGAGTTGGCATGGAACAATAAGCTGCTTTGTAAGGATCATAGGAATCATCAAGGTTATGGGATTGCTTAAAAGCCTTCAGCTGTTTAATAATGCGGTTGGCATACTTCGGATTATTTTCTGCAACCCATGCTTCAATGCCGGAGGTATCAAAGATTGTCATGTCGGCAAGAGCTGGATTCAGTTTTTGGCATATCGGTTCGGTCAGGTCTACAAGATGATCGAACATAGATTGTAAGTCCGATAAGAAATCCTGTTTGAATCGGGTAAATTTTGAACTATCTGGTACAACATCAAAGCCGCAGAAATCACGCAATTCCTGAGAGTATTTCAAAAAAACGATCAGGAGAGTGTCTGTCGGGATTGAGAAAATGCGCTGAATCAGAAGAGCTTTGAGCATTGGATAAAGCTGGTGCTTGTGAGGTCTTCCGGTGCGGGCATGAAAATGAGAAACAAAAGAAACAGGAACAATTTCATCAAGGATAATGGCTTCATCAAGAAGAGAAAGGAACTGATATTTATCGTTGTCAAATTTATTTTGGCAATCTTCAAAAACTTCTGCCAAAGTGAGCTGCTTATGTGTTATCATATGAGTATATCTCCTTTAGGTGGATGGTTATTTAGTTTCTAGTCAACTCTATTTTACCATAAACCTTGAGGAGATATTTTATTTTGGCAACAAAAAGGTGCCGTATTTATGCGGCTTTTGGCGTTTCGCAAACGCCTATTAATTATTATAGTAGGAAGGAGAAATAGTGTAATATACATTATATACGTTACATATGAAAGAAGAAATAATTACAAAAATGAGTAAATTTACAATTACAGAACAGGCAATATTATTGATTACTAGAAAAGATTTGAATGAGGAGCAAATGAATTATTTAAGAGAAATTTTAAATAGTTGTGAAATGGATTGGAGTTATTTTGTAGGTAGTCTAATATACAATAGAGTGAATGGAATCGCATACAAGAATTTGGTAAAGATGGGTGGTGTTACAAGAAGAATTATGTTTCCTTTGGAAGCAGCATATGAAAACATAAAAAAGAGAACAAATTTACATTGTAGTGAAATTCTTAAATTAGATAAATATTTTGAGGAAGCGGGAATTAATTATGCTTTTTTAAAAGGAGCAGTACTTAATACTATGTATTATGAGTTTGGAGAAAGATTGTCTAATGATACTGATTTGTTAGTTGATGAAAAAGATTTAAAAAAAGTAGATGAGATATTAAAAAGGCATGGTTATATACAAGGAAGAGTTGAGAACAATAAAGTTATTCCAGCAACCCAAAAGGAAATTCTTTTTGCAAAAATGAATACTTATGAGGTGTATCCTTATGTGAAATGGATTGGAGATGAGTGTTTTCCATTTCATGAAATAGATATTAATTTTAAATTGGAAAATGGAGCGCGAATAGAAGATGTGAAAGATATGTTAAAGCACACAATGAGAATTGAAAATTCAGAATACGGTATTCGTACCTTGGATGTGGATAGTTTTCTGATTTTTCTTTGTATACATCATTATAGAGAAGCAACTATGCTTTTAAAAATTTTAGAGGGAGAAGATTTGACACTTTATAAATATTTGGATATTCATGTATTTATCAAGCAGACGTCAATAGATTGGGCAAAGCTTATTTCAAAAGCAAAACTTTATGATAAAGAAATTGAAGTGTATCATACATTATGGTATACAGAGCATATATATCCTGGAACTATACCTAATTCAGTTTTTTCTATGTTTGAGTTAAAAGATTATGATTTTGTTGATGAGTATAACGTTAAAGATAATTCACATGAGAGAATTAAATGGAAATTAGATTTTTATCATCGTTTATTTAATGTTGAAAGACGTAAAGAAGCATTAGAGGCGGCGAAGGATGAGAGCGAGAAATTAAAAAAAATGATAACTGATTTAAGAGATTGATAAGTTAATTACAAAATCATATAATTTCTGAGTTTGGAGAGAATATGAAGTTAATTCTATATGGTGAGATTAAAAAAGCAAGAGGAGAATATAGCGTGGAATATAGTTTAATAATGATAAAACCAGGGTTTGCAACGAATGAAATTATTACTCAAATAAAAAAAATTTTCTTAGATGAAGGTGTCCAGATAATTAGAGAGTTCTATAAGAAATTTACTTATAGTGAATTGAAAGGTGCTTATTATAGTTCGTTTGTAGAAGAAGAAGAATATTTAAATTATCTTTCATCAGATAAAATGTATGTAATGTTAGCTTGTGGACAATATTGCTATTATGTGACAAGAAATACAAAACATAAAATTAGAGAATATTACGGGTTAGATAACAAGGAACTTAAAAATTTATTGCATACATCTGATGATAGCGTTGAATTTTATTTGCAATATCTTTTATGTAAGGAACTTCATGATTTAGATTTAGATAAAAAAGGATATGCAAATTTATTCATTACTGATGCAAATTGCATGTATATGAGAAATTATGAGAAGAAGGCATTAATCAAGCAAAATATTTATCAGTTAGATAAATTTAATGATGACTATAATTTTTATGGATTTGTATCTCAGATAGAAGAAAAAGGTAATAAAAAAGCAAGCATAATTAATTATATAATAAGTGAAGAAGATTTAATAAAAAATCATTCATTTAAGATAATTAATTTTTTCCATGATTTACTGGATAAACAAAAATTATTAATGTATAATCAAATCGGAGTAAGAGGAGTGTTACTAAATTGTGAAAATACTGATATTAAAGATGCTGAAATTATTTTTGAAATGATTGAAGAATGTCAATTGGATTGGGTAGTGATTGGAGGAGGAGAGCATATTTCTATTGGGCAAAGAAGATATGAAAAATTTGTTAATAAGATAAATAATAAAAGTAATTGGACACCAATATCTTTATGAAGCTTTTAAATGATATGAATTATAATTTTGCTATGATGAAAGTGGGTGATTGTAATCATAAATGAGAAAGAAATACCAGAAAAATTAAGAGATTTTATTGGTGCTGATTATTATTTAACATATCCAACTCAAGGTTATACGTCGGATGTTGTTGTTATTAATGCAAATCGAGGTAAGTATGTTATAAAAAGAGCAACTGGTACATGGTTTAGAAATATGCTAGATAATGAATATAAAGTGTTGAGTAGTATAAATGTTCAGAAAATAAGTTCCCCTTGTATTTATGAGAAGTATGAAGATAATGAATATTCATGGCTTCTTATGGAATTCATTAAAGGCGAAACACTAAGAAATGCTATTAGAGAAAGTACTAGTTCACAAAGGCATAAGATGTTGGTTAATTATGGAAAAATGTTGTGGCAAATTCATTCTCAAAAAATAGAAATAAATAATAATGATGATGCTTGGATTGAAAGAAAGTTAAGAGAAGCCCAATACAATCTAGACAATTATAGAATTGAAGGAACAGTGGGGAAATTGAATTATTTGAAAAATAATAAACCATCAATGATTAAGGAAGTTTTTATACATGGTGATTATACTATTGACAATGTTATGTTTTATGGAGGAGAAGTATCAGGAGTAATTGACTGGGGAGGTGGAACTATAGGTGATCCAAGATATGATGTGGCGCTTGCTATAAGACCAAAAGATGGTGTATTTCAAAATAGTGAGGATGTAGAATATTTTTATGAGGGTTATGGTGGAAATAGAATTACCAAAAAAGAGTTTGATTACTTTCAAAGTGGCGGATTATATGATTTTTTTTAGACAGGGAGAACTATAAGAGATGGAAAAAGGATATAGTGTGAAAAATATGCTTGATAGCATATTTTTCGCACGGCTATTTGTGCTGCAGGTGTCATAAAGTAGCCTTTATCGCAGAGCCAAATCTGACATTTGGCTCACGATTCCTTCGACGCAAAGCGTCTGCGGAATGGAGATCCAGCTATGAAAAGTCAACCAAAAATTAGCAAAAAAATTCTTTTTCATATCTATGGTAAAAAAGAGTAACTTTAATAGAACTCTCTTAGGGTGCTTTTTCAAAAGCTATCGATATTGGTATACAGACCTCTTATTCGAGGATAAATTCTACTTCGTCAGTGAGCATCTTCTAGATGACTCTGACAAGCTTGCCGGTGCAATGCCCAAGTGCATTGTAGTGAGACCGGCCTTCAGCCCTCTTGGCATCGTAATAAGCCTTGAAGGTCGCGTTGTTTCTAACAACGTTCCAAGCTGCATTGACAAGAGCGTATCTTAGAACGCGGGAGCCACGTTTGGACATACGAGTTGTTTTAGCCTGAAAGTTATCAGACTGATAAACAGACGGTTCCAAACCAGCAAAAGCAAGCAGCTTATTAGGATTGGAGAAACGATGAATATCACCTATTTCACCAAGAATCATTCCACCATTGATGTATCCGATACCAGGAATGGTCATGATGACAGAATCGTTGTATTTCATGATGTCCGTCATCTCAGCTTCAATCTTTTCTAATTGGCTATCCAGTAACTCGATTTGTTGAATGGTTTGAGTTATCTGAATAGATATAGCGCTGTCGTTTGCACCGACAGACTTCTGTGCCAGAACTCTTAATTCTTTGGCCTGCTCTTTGGTAAAGTGTCCGTGCGAGTTCACTTTGAGCAGATTCGCCAGATGAGTCATATGCATGGAAGCAATCTCTTTTGGAGAAGGTGCTTCTTTTAACAAGGCATAGACAGCGTGCTGATGCAGACCGGATTTAAAGAAGTATTGAAATTTCCGGAAACACCTGATCAACATAGGTTGTCAGTTGGATTTTTAAGCGGGTTCTTTGCTTTATGGTTTTCTGCCGAAAGCGTCCCAAGGTCTTAAGATCCATCATATCCAGATTAAAGAAACTGACGAATCTGAGGTTGTCCTGCATCATAAGAGTTTTAGCAATCACATATGTGTCGACCTTATCTGTCTTAGTTTTGCGAACGTTATTCTTTCGCATCTGACAGGTTTTGATGGGGTTCAACACACACACTTGGTAAAGCTCAGTAACAAGGTATCGAACAAGGTTGTCACCGCAGTGTGCCGTCGACTCAAGACCGATGATGATGCTGTTTTTATCGAATGATTCGAGCTTAGAGAGCAGCAGTTGGAAGCCATCAGCGTCGTTTGTGAATTTGAACGGCTCAAGAATTATTTCACCGTCGGAAGAAATCGCAGCGGCGAAATGGTTGAGTTTGGCAATATCAATGCCTACAAAAATTTTCATGAGGTTGTACCTCCCTTTCATAAAGTCTGATACCATGATATCCACCATCGATTATCATTGTAGACTTGATAGAAATAAGTACTCTGAGTGAAAAACACTCTGGCAACATCCAGCTGATAAACAATTCAGATAAAGGTAGCGACAATACACTCCAGCCGAGTAGTCAAGCTACAGAAAAAATCAAAAGTCCATAGTTTCTGAATTGTATTGAACCACGATATTAAAAGAAAGGAAACGTGTGATAATTAACTTCCTAATTATCATACAAGATTAAAATGATAAATATCAGAGAATTAGAAAAAGATGACGCAAAAGATTTAGAAAAATGGTTATCTAATCCAGTTGTTTTAGAATATTATGAAGGCAGAGATCAAGTATTTGATATGGATAAGGTACAAAAAAAATTTTATTCATATAACCCTCAAAAGATAAGATGTATAATAGAATATGAGGAAAAGAAAATTGGATATTTACAGTATTATAATTTGGACGAGGAGGATATTAATCTATATCTAGATAGTGATTGTAAAGATGTATGTTATGGTGTGGACCTATTTATAGGTGAACCGAATTATTGGAATAAAGGAATTGGAACCGAAGTAATGAAGAAAGTTATTGGATATTTAGTTAGTGATAAGGAAGCACAGTATGTAATGGTTGATCCACAATGCAGAAACATACGTGCTATTCATTGCTACGAAAAATGTGGTTTCAAAAAAAGCAAGATCGTAGAAGAACATGAATTGCATGAGGGAAAATTAGAAAGTTGTTGTTTGATGATATATGAAAGAAGATAGTAAGTGCTTCATAGTGGGTTTATTGACAAAGAGGTTAAAAAAATTCAGGGGAGAGTCCTAAAGTTTGTGTAAAAAAACTCTAAACTGATGTAAGACATAATTACACAGTTTGGAGGTTTTTATTATGGCAAGAAGAAACGATACATGACAAAAAGTAGTAATGAGAGAAATGATGTGAAATTATCATAAAGACTCGATTATTCAAAATACTTCGTCATGAGCCTAAATCTTGGAATGTTGAGCTTCATACTGTTGAGGTTTATGTTGGAACTGATGGTGATTATTAGGATGAATTCACACTCGGTGAACGTCCAAAGGATTTTCTAAGGAACAGTATCGTCATACCTTCTGATTATTACGGTTTGGCGGGCTCTTTCGCAATTGTTGAATATTCCGTTTAAATAGTGCACCTTTTTCGGAAATTCAGAGCAACTATTTCCGCTCTTAGGGTGCAATTACCTCTATAATAAAATCATGCACATGTAAATCATCTTCTTCTGTTGGCACATAAACAGCATGATAACCACCATATGCTAAACACTGTGCAATCATAAGTGCATCTCTAGCGTCTGTCTTAATACGAACCCCTTGCAGTGTTAGCATAGTAGTTGGAGCAAGAATTTCACATTTTATACCTGCACCAGTTAACTGGTTGTATAATGAATATCCAAGACAACCAGCCTCATATCCACACAGGATATCATATTCCTCATCCAAACCAAGTTTCAATTTCAAATCCTCAATAAAAAGAATTATGTTTTTGTAATCTGGTGTGACCTGAATGTTTGCAAATATGCGATCCTCTCCGCCAAGTATTGGCTCCATTGCACATAAAGTGTAGTTTGTACTATGGACATCCATTCCGATTCGTATTATTCTTTTCATATAAGTGGCCTCCTTTTGTATGCGGTAATCCCTGTTACTATTAATCTCACAATTAACAGTTTACAGGTAAATCCACGAAACTACAAATGTGAGGTCACTTCATATTATCTATAAAAACTACAAAAAGTTTTTAGATTTTTTATAGTATGGCACAAAGTCAAACTTTAGTTAAGGCGAGTGATTTGACGTTTACGTGTCAGATATAGTTTATGTTGAAGATAAAAATCATATGTTTTATGAGATCTCTGCAAGGAGGTCTGTTTGTGTTGCAAAAAGAAGAGAAAAACGAAAAAGTGTAGTTATGCGAACCATTTTTTAGTATAATCAAGGGGAAAGTTGCAGAATTGAAATGCTATAGGGTACTGGCTACGTTGGCGCGACTAAGTTCAATACGGAAAAATCGGTGTGCAGCTTTAAGAAAAGGGTGTATGAAAATCTACTTTTTTTAGTGCTGACGCCGATTGTTTCCGATACAATTTATCGAATTGATGATGTATAGAATTAATTAAAAAGGCTCATATATTAGTGCACTGGAAAAAGGAAGAGCACCGACTAGTGCTCTTCCAACTTAAATACATCTTCAACAAGCAGATTGAAATATGCTGCAATCCGAAGCATAAATTCAGCGGATGGCGCTCGTTCACCACGTTCCACTCTGCCAATAGTTTTTGTGCAGAATCCGGTGGCAGAGGCTATATCCTCTTGCAGAAGACCTCGTGATTCACGAATTTCTTTAAGGTTATTAATGACCGCCATAGCAAACACCTACTTTCTGATACTCTTTATGGTAACAAGGATACTTTACAAGCTGTCCGTAAAGAAGGACTTGTTTATTGTAAGTATTCTTTAATCTCATCTGGATGATTCTTTCCAACCACTTTTCCAAGAATATCAAAGCGGTCATTCTCACCTACAGGAATAGGAGGGTATTTCTTGTTGAGAGAAACAAGAAATACGCCATTCTTATCATCCTGCAATTTCTTAATATAAGCCTCTCCGTTAAGATAGAAGATACCAATTTCTCCGTTTTCAAGAATATCTTGTTTCAGAACCCATGCAATCTGACCATCTTCAAATTCCGGTTCCATACTGTCGCCACTGATTTTTACACCGTAGTTTGCAGTATCCGGGATAATATCCTTTGTAAGCCCGATTGTTTCTTTCGGTCCATCTACTAGAAAGTTACCGGTTCCAGCAGATACTGCATTATCATATACATCAATATATCTGCAAAATGGAATAATCCTTGCAGTCTCTTTCTCATATTTGCCACTGTCATGCAACAATCCAATGTAATCTAAAGCTTTTTCTTTTCCTTCGTCATTAAGGGAAGAGAGTGGATCTGCCGGATTTGCTCCAAAATATTCTTCATATATATTTGTGATATTTAATATTTTGCATACTGCAAGGAAGGTTGCCACACTGGGTTCAGTAGCATTAGTCTCCCATTTGGAGATTGCTTTTGCTGTAAGGTTAATTCCTTCCTGCTGTAGCAGTTCAGCTAACATTGGCTGGGATAACTTCAGTTTTTTTCTGTTAGAAGAAATGATATCACCTATATTTCTCATATTCTCGCCTCATTCCTATGATTATATTATGTATGGTTTTCTCTTACAGTATATATCAGATGATAGAATATTTCAAGTATAGAATCTCTAATAAAGAGATGAAAGGACATATGTGTCCGTTGACAATCTTCTTGCGAGAGAGTTATACTTGTACCTGCAAGAAGCAATACAACACATACAGACTGGAGGTGAATGTTGTGGGAGACAGAGTGATTTTACATAGTGATATTAACTCCTGTTATGCGAGTATTGAGCTGTTGCATCATCCGGAGCTTCGTGGAAAGCCTCTAGCAGTAGGTGGCGATCCGGAAGCAAGACACGGGATAGTATTAACTGCTGATTATGTAGCAAAGAAACATGGAGTAAAGACAGGAATGGCTCTGTGGCAGGCAAGACAGGTGTGTCCCGATATTACATTTGTTCCTCCGAGAATGGACTTGTATCTTCGTTTTTCAAAGATGGCTCACGAGATATACGGTGAGTATACAGATTTACAGGAGCCTTATGGAATTGATGAAAGCTGGCTTGATGTTACAGCAAGTGCTTCTATTAAAGGTGATGGTTACAAGATTGCGCATGAAATAAGTAATCGAATGAAATCAGAACTTGGCATAACAGTAAGTGTTGGTGTGTCATTTAATAAGATATTTGCAAAGCTCGGTTCTGATTATAAGAAACCAGATGCCATCACAACCATGTATAAGGACGAGTTTCAGACAAAAGCATGGAATCTTCCGGCTTCTGATTTATTATATGTGGGAAGAAGTACAGATAGTAAATTGCGGAAAATGGGCATTCGTACGATAGGTGATATAGCAAGGGCTGATGAAAAGTGGTTGAACAGTTATCTTGGTAAAATGGGAAGTATTTTGTGGGCATTTGCAAATGGCTATGATACTTCACCGGTTAGAAAAGAGAATACAATAGCTCCGGTTAAGTCAATTGGAAACAGTACAACCACTCCAAGAGACTTAGAGAATGACGATGATGTAAAAATTGTATTGTATGTTCTTGCAGAGAGCGTTGCAGCGAGACTTAGAGAGAATGGTTTTCGTTGCAGGACTGTAGAAATAAGTATTCGTGATAATGAGCTGTATTCATACACAAAACAGACAAAGGTTTCAAATGCTACGAATATTACAAAAGAGATTGCTGATGCCGGATTCAGGCTTTTTATGCAAAGCTATCACTGGCAGAAGCCTATCAGAAGTGTTGGTATTCGTGGAGCAGACCTTGTGAATGACAACTATTGGGAGCAGCTGGATTTATTCCATAATGCAGAGTTGAGAGACAAAATGATGAAGATGGATGCAGAGGTTGATGATATACGAAGACGATTTGGTTTCTACAGTATACAACGAGGACTGATGCTGGGTGATACGATTCTTTCAGCAGTAAATGCAAAGGAAGAGCATACAGTGCACCCTCATGGTTACTTTTAGGAACGGTACATTTGGTGTAATACACTGATGTATTCGCAATTTGCATTGGAGGTAGAAATAATGCAGGAAAAGAGTTTAACGGAAAGAACAATAACAGTTGTGGAGAAAGGAGTGGCAGAAGCGTGAATACGAATAAGGTATATGTAGATGTGACAGCTGTGTTTAGTAAAGAGGGACAGCTGAAGCCGGTCAGTGTTAAATGGCAGGATGGACACATTTATGAGATTCAGCGCATTACAGATATCAGGCGGGCTGCCAGTCTAAAAGCTGGTGGAGCAGGAATGAGATATACCTGTATTATAGATGGAAAAGAAAGTCATTTGTTCTATGAGGATAACAATATGTGGTTTGTAGAGGGAAGAGCCGGAGCCTGATTATGTACGATGGTATGTAATCAGTTGGCTTCGAGATCAGCATATGCAGGGGCATACATTGTATGTGACGGAACTCCCAGCAGGAAGACTTGCAAAGGTGATTTCCCTTTCCTTTTCAAGTACAAAATGGATAGTAGTTGATTTTGTATTGTAAAGGAGCAGACTGAGATGGATAAAAATGGAGTAATTGAATTTCGCTGCAAGAAATGCGGCAGACATTTTTGGGATTATTTAATCCAGAATGATGATAATTTAGTAGTTGTACAGGCTGTTTGCATGAAATGCGACAGATGTAAGAGGACTTTAGTATTGAAGAAATACACAGAGGGCTATTTGATAAGCCACAGTAAGAAAGGTGTATTTAAATTATAAAACTGAATTATGGCTCACCTGATAAGGGCGGCATATTTCATAAAAAGCTACACAGGGTGTAGTGAAGTATTGTCAAGCACCAGAGACGCAGGGAAAGTTGGGTAAGATTCTTACCTGATTTTCTTTGCGTCTTTTTTGCTTTTAGTGTTATGTAAGTCAAAGATACCGATATTACCGATTGTAAGAAATTTGTCGAGAGGTTGTCGAAAACCGTTGACAAGAACAGGTAAATAATGGTAAAATACAAAACTACAACTGAATATTGAAATGTCTAAAATCAAATGAATGAATATTAAACTTAGAGAAATGTAATGAAATTGATTGATAAGAATGAATATTTTAAGTGTATTGTAATTTAGTGATATTATGCCGAGATTGATTTAGAAAAGATGATTAGAGAGAAAAAGTGATTAGGCAAAAAAGATAAAATAGATTAATACATATTTGATTTAATTAGGAAAAAATTTAAAGACTTACATAACAAAATTAAAGAAACGATTGGAAAAGTAGAAATTTAGACTTGAAGAGAATTTTCTGTTTTGTTGTGGAGGTCTTTTTTTTGTTTGCCTCCGCAGAAAAAATAAGTACGAAGGAGGTGAAGCAGAACATGGGAACTCAGAATGAAGTCTTTGACGCAGAAGTCATGGGCGAGCAGTTGAAGAAGTTACGAAAAAAAGTGAAATTGAGTCAGGAAAAATTTGCAGAGCGAATGGGCATGAGCAAAGATACCATCTATAATTATGAAAAAGGCAAGACTGCCATTCCACATGATTTGATAAAGAGACTTTGTCAGGAGTTCAATGTTTCTGCTGATTATTTCTATTTTGAAACAGACAAGCCTCTGGTAGAGGATAACACGATAAGCATTACAGATGCATTTACAAAAGAGCTGGAACAGTGCACCGATTTAGAGAAACAGCAGCTTATGGAAATGCTGAAAATACTACGAATGAAACCAGTAGCCGTATAAAAATCGTAAAATCTTACGAAAAAATATCTGGTTTTCGGAAGGACGCTCCGTTTTTGGATGCGTCTTTTTTTTATACAATTTAACCATGGTTGATGACCAAAGCGAAATCAGGAGATACAACTTTCCGAAGGAAAGAGCGAATAAACACTGATGAAGCAGAATGGCAAAACCTGAATGATCTTTGAAAACTGAATAGGACACGGCGATTCCGTTAATTATTTCTCGCCTGACATTTGTCGGGTGGCGATGCCCCGTTTCGTGCGATGACTGACCTCACTTTTATGCTGATTATGAGAAACAGATATTATGTGTGCCTGTGAAGGTTAAGAGCAGAGGGCAGAGCCTACCGGATTAGCACCCGGAGATAATGAGTTTAATAACGCATTCGGATTTCAGCGAAAAGCATTTCCGAGGAGTGGCTACCGATGCAAGTCCTTGATGGGCATGGATACTACATGATGATTGCAGCTGGCATAGAATCGCTTTACCCCGACGGGGGATGAGTCAGAGAGACTTGAGAAGATATTGGAAGGTTTTGCTTTCCACATTGTCTTCTCACACAAAGGGATTTAGCATTGTCAACCTGTGCCACATTTTACCGGACCAACAGACAGTGAATGAGAGTTAAGTCCCTTTATGTGAGGAGATAATATCGCGCGAATATCAAATCAAACATAGGAAGATATCAAAAAGGTTTCCCAACAGTTCTAAACAATATTTATTTAGTGAAGGAGATTATTACGATGAATAAAGCAGTAATTTATATCAGTGGAACAACAAATGAAACAGTGAACAACATGATTGTGGAAGTGCTTGAGAGATACTGTGAGAAGCATGAGTATGAGATTGTTGCCCTTCTTGGTGAAAATTCCCAGGCGGGTATGAGTATGCCGATGAAATATTCGTTTATCGGTATGGCAGAGGTTGAGGATATTGATGCAGTTGTAACACTTTCCAGTGCGATGGTTGGCACAGCGGATAAAGAGGTAATGGAGACCATCGAACTGCTTGCCCATTTTGGAATTACCGTCAAGACAGCAAAAGAAGATATGGATGAGTATTATGATGCACTTGACTGTGAGGAAAATTGTGGTTGTGAAGAATGTAACGTGGATGATTCCGAAATCATCAGAGAGTTAGACAGAATTTTCCGTTCCGGAATAATTTCACAGCAGGATTAAGGAGGCAGTTATGGAACAGACAGGAACAAATCAGTGCCTTGTATTTGTGGGCAGCATGGAAAACCATGTTGCCGACAGAATGGAAGCCTACGCAAAGCAGAATGACATGAAGGTTGTTGATACTGTTTTCAAGGATGACAGAGCCATAGATAAGCTCACTTACTATATAGAAAGAGAAGGAATCATCTGTATTCTTGTTAGAAGCATCTGTGATATTTCAACGGATAGAGAAACGGTAAAAAGCATTATGAAGCTGGCATCCGAGCACAATGTCAGTATCAATGAAGAGAACAGAGGCTTTGAACCTGCTACGCTTGTCTGGGACGGTGGCGCCGGGTGCTAGGCTGTATCATTTATCCATCAGAGACCACAGTGATCGATGAGAAAGGCAGTCGTGTGGTCTCTTGTCCTACAGAGGACGAAGCAAGGGAATATATCAGAGAACAGGAAGGAAGTGAATCTGATGGAAATTAAGAGAGGCGATATCTGGATGGTTGATTTCGGACCGCCGGAAGATGACGAGGATCATCTGCAGCACAGCATACGTCCTGTAGTGATTGTCAGCAATAACCGGGCGAATGAACACAGCATGGTACTTCATGCTGTTCCTCTGACCAGTAAGATAAAAAAGAAACGCTATATGCCGACTCATGTATTTATCAATGGTTTTCAGGCAGAAGGGCTGGACAGGCACAGCATAGCATTGTGTGAACAGTTATGCTGTGTAAGATATGGAGATTTGATGCGTCAGGTCGGAAAGGTAAGCACATTTCAGATGCTTAAGATTACACTGGGGATGCAGATACAGCTTGGAATGGTAGGAAAGTATAACGAATAAAGAATAGTGCCGGAGCATCTGCCCCGGCTTTACATAGCCACCTGTATGGGTGGCATTTATTATTTTGAAGATTGGAGGGACTTTATGACGGTAGAGGAATACAGAGCATTGCTTGATACAGATTTTATTAATGTGGATATTGAACAGTTAACAGATATCAGAAACATCAAAATTGATAAGAATCTTTCGCAGGAAAAGAGGCAGGCACAATTTTTGAAGCAGGTCGGAAATCCTTATCTGTTACGAAGAGGCAGCATGATTATTAAGGTCAGCTTTGCAAATAACGGACTTTCCATGGAACAGGCATTTGAGAATCTGTTATTAAATGGCTAAAAAAGAAAAGAAGTGGTGGAATCTTTAAGGGATATGTGCTATGATGGACTCGGTATAAAAAATCTAAATTAGTGCATATCACCTTATTGAAAAGTTATCTTCTAACTTAAACAACAATAGGAGGATGTGCATATGAGTCAGATAAGTCAGATCAAAAAGATCTATCATGCAGCCATCTATGTTCGTTTATCGAAAGAAGATGGCGCTGTTGCTTCGCATGAAAAAGCTGAGAGTAACAGTATCGCAAATCAGAAATCACTGATTAGGGAATTCCTTAAGAGTAAAAATGATATAGTGATTGAGCAGGAGTATGTCGATGATGGTTTCAGCGGTTCTAATTTTGAGCGCCCGGCATTTCAAATGATGCTTGAAGACATCAAGAAAGGCAAAATCGACTGCGTTGTTACAAAGGATCTGAGCCGATTTGGTAGAGAGTATATCGATTCAGGTATGTATATAGAGCGATTATTTCCAGCGATGGGAGTAAGATTTATAGCGATTAACGATGGCATTGATTCCGGTGAAGCAAAATCACAGTCAGATGAAATTATTATTCCATTTAAGAACCTCATTAACGATGCTTACTGTAGAGATATTTCTATTAAAATCCGTTCTCATCTTGAGATTAAGAGAAAGCAGGGGGATGTAATCACCGCATTTGTTGCATACGGATACAAAAAGAACGAAAAAGACAAACACAAATTAGAAATTGATGTGTATGCAGCGAATGTTGTAAAAGACATTTTCAAAATGAAGCTGCATGGTAAAAGTCAGGATGCTATTGCATCTGAACTCAATTCTTTGGGAATATTGCCGCCAGCAGAGTATAAGGCAAGTACAGGAAGTAACTATCAGACATGCTTTAAGACAAAGGAAAAGTCAGAATGGACATCGGTTATGGTAAGAAGAATCCTGACAAATGAGATTTATATAGGAAATCTCGTACAAGGGAAGCAGACCACACCAAATCACAAGGTTAAAAAGACCATTATAAAGGAAGAGTGTGATTGGGTAAGGATTGAAAAGAACCATGAGCCGATTATCACTGACAGAGATTTTGAAGTGGTACAGAGATTACTTGCTATGGATACAAGGACATCGCCTGACAGAGAAGAGGTTTATCCTTTGTCAGGTGTTGTGACTTGCGGGGATTGTGGCGTGCCTATGGTAAGAAAAACCTCAAAAGTCGGTGGAAAAACCTATGCCTATTATCTGTGTGCAACTCATAAAGAAAATAAGACATGCGAATCACATAGAATTTCGACAGATAAGTTGGAAGAGGTGGTGTTGGAGCTTTTGCAGACGCATATTGATAATATCGTTGACCTTAAAAGAATTCTTTCTTTTATCGGTAATGTACCATTTCAACAGTTGGATATGAAAAAACTTGAAGAAAGACGAGAAAAGAAGCAGGCAGAGGTTGATAGGTGTGCAGAGCTTAGAGGAATGCTTTATGAGGATATGAAGGATGGTATTATTTCAAAGGAAGATTACAAGGAACTTCATGCAGCATATGAGCAACGAAAGAAAAATGCTGAAATTTCTATTCATCAGATTGAATTAGAAATGGATGATGTTTTAAATCGTAAGAGTAAAGGTTTTGTATGGCTTGATTACTTTACAGAGCATCAGAATATCGAGAAGCTTACAAGAGAGGTGGTTGTATCATTAATCCGTGAAATAAAGGTATTTGATAAAAACCACATCGAAGTAATATTTGATTTTGATGATTGCTACAAGGAATGTCTTGATGTAATCGAAAGTCAGGGACATTTTGTTGAAGTGGATAGTATGGGAAAACTGAATATCAGATTAAAGGAGGCTGTGTAGTATGGCAAGAAAGAGTAGAAAAAATACGCCGATTGCAGTTGCAGAGCCAACTGACAATCTGACCACAAAAGCAGTATTAAGTTTAGATAAGCAGGCTAAACCATATCAGGTTGGTATTTATGCCAGACTATCCTTTGAGTCGGAGGCAAACAAGGAAAGAGATACAGTTGACACACAGATTGCATATATTAGAGAGTTTGTGAAAGAGCAGGATGACATGGTAGAAGTCCAGGTATATGCAGATATATCTGTTACTGGAACAACTTTTGAAAGACCAGAATTTGACCGAATGATTCAGGATATTCGAGCCGGCAAAATCAATACTGTTATTACCCGTGATCTTAGCAGACTTGGAAGAAATTATGTGGAAGCAGGTAACTACATTGAGAGAGTATTTCCTTTTCTTGATGTGAGATATATTGCTATCACAGATGATTTTGATACTGCAAGACCGGGAACTGATTTATCTGTACCGCTTAAGAATATTGTGAACGAATATTATTCCAAAGACCTTTCAAAGAAAGTAGAGACCGGAAAGCATAGTATTTGGGCACAGGGCGGCTTCAGTGAAGGAACGCCACCATATGGATATTACAGGGCTACAGATGGCTCAAGAAAGCTTTTGATTGATGAAGAAGTATCTGACAATGTAGTTAGAATTTTTAATATGTTTTTGGATGGGAAGGGATATGCTGGTATTGCAAAGACTTTGCAAAACGAAGGAATTCTTTCACCTCCGAAATACAGATTCTATAAGGCAGGAAAGAGTGAACTTGCAGAGAAAGCAAGAGAATGGCATCCTACGCATGTGAAAGAAATACTCCAAGGTGAATATTACATTGGAAATATTGTTCATGGAAAGCAAAGGAAGGCTCTTGATACTGGGAGAAAGAATGTTAAAACAGATGCATCAACATGGCAGCGAATAGAAAATGCTCATGAACCAATAATTGATAAGGACACTTTCTACAAAACAAGGGAGAGAATGGAGCATATCAAAAAGAAGCATTTAGAAGCATCAAAACCTAAAGCTGATGTTCCAAAGAAGCCGGATAATATTCTGGTATATAAAACTAAATGTGCCTGTTGTGGAGGCAGTGTTTTGATTGGAAGGCACCACACTTATTCAGATAAGTTCTATTACAAGTGTAAGAACCGTAGAAAATTAGCCAGGTTATGTGATAATAAGTACTCTTATGATTATTCTGAGGTTATGGATAGTGTTTTTTCTGTTATTCGTCAGCATATGAGTTTATGTGTTGAGAAAACAAAGTTTGTTCAGAAGATGAACAGCAGAAAAGAGAATGTTCTTCAATATGATATTTATACCAAGCAGATAGCAAAACTTCAAAATGATGTAAGAAGAATTACCGCTAACAAAAGTGGTTTGTATGAAGATTATAGGGAACAGTTAATCACTGCGGAAGAACTGTGCCAGTATCAGAGAGAATATGAAAGCAGAGTAAATGAGATTGAGGCTCAAATCACTGAGCTGCTTTACCGCAGAAGTCTCTATGAGAAAGATTTTCACATTGATGAAGGCTGGGAAGAAACCGTTAACAAGTATTTGTCAAAGAGGAAACTTACAAGGGAACTTGTGGAAGCGTTTGTATCAGAAATTGTATTTACTGATAACAATATAGAAGTAAAGCTTCTGTATGATGATTTCCTCAAGGAACTGCTTGAGGTGGCAGAAGAGAGAGAGGTGGGCAGCAATGGATAAGACGGTAGCACTTTATATGAGATTATCGGATGAAGATGACAATTTGGCTGCTCATGAGGAAAGTAACAGTATTTCCCATCAGAGAAAATTGATGCTCGATCATATTCAGAAGCTGCCTGAATTAAAAGGCTGTAATATACTTGAATTTGCAGATGATGGTTATTCTGGAGCAGATTTTAACAGACCTAATTTTGTAAAAATGATGGACCTGGTAAAGGCTGGTAAGATTCAGATTATTGTGACGAAGGACTACAGCAGACTCGGACGAGATTATCTTGAAGTTGGAAACTATATGGAATGTATATTTCCGGTTCTTCAAGTAAGATATATCAGTGTGAACGATAATTATGATTCTGCAAACAGCTTTGGTTCGACTGGTGGAATGAGTGTGGCTCTGAAAAACCTTGTGAATGCGTTATATTGCAAGGATGCATCAAAAAAGGTAAGAGCAGCTAAAGCGGTATTAGCTAAGCAGGGAAAATACATTGCTTCATTTGCTCCTTTTGGGTATAAGAAAAGTGAAGATGATAAGCATGTGCTGGCACCTGATCCTGTCACTGCACCTGTTGTTCAGTTGATATTTGAACTAGCAATTAAAGGAATGAAATACACCGAGATTGCCAATTATCTGAATGATAACGGATATGATAGTATATTTGAGTATTATCAAAAGATTGGAGTTAAGAGGTGTTACGAAAGGGACATTGGTGAGCACATGTGGAGTGCCAGTACAGTAATGGAGATTCTGTATAATGAAGTCTATATTGGTTCTGTAATCAACAACAAGACGGCTGATAATATTGATACCGGTCATCAGGTTGTGCAGAGAGATAAAGAGGACTGGATAATTGTTGAAAACTGTCATGAACCATTAGTTTCTGTGGAAGACTTCAAGCTTGCTCACAAGATGATTGCAAGACGAGAAGTGACGAAGAGAAAACCAAATGGAAAGTGGCGTAAATCATATATTCGTTGTGGAGTATGTGGAAAGGGGCTTTACAAATACGGAAATAAATCCTCATACAGATGCCACAACGGTCATGTGTCACGTATTAGAGGTGAAGAACTTAAGTCGGCACTTCTGGACATTGCTAGAAATATGGCATTGGCTCAGTTGCAGGAATTTGAGTTAAAAACTGATGGCGGTAATTGTCCAGATAATCTTGAGAGGGAAATCGAATCACTTAAAAAATCAAAGGCACACTATGCAAAGCTCAAGTTTGAGATATACGATGATTATACAAAGGCAAATATCACTCGTGATCAGATGGCAAAAAAAACTGCCGAAGTTAAGCAGAAAATCGCAGAGATAGAAAGTCTGATAACACAGAAGCAGGAAACACTTGATATGCAAAAGGATCTCTTTCTTGATGCAAAGCAGGAACAGCTAACAAAGCTTAGTAAGTTGGATGAGTTTGATGAAGAAGTAATCAGGTATCTCATTGATTATGTGTTGGTATACGATAATGAGCATATTGAAATCAGATGGAACTTTGATGACTTTCAGGCTGGATGATGGTATAATCAGTAGTAATAGCGAGAAAACAAAAATATAAAGAAGTAACATGGGGAATCTTGCTAAAGGTTCCCCATTGATAAAAAAATTAATTTTTTTTGTTTCTTACTTGACACGAGCAGAGTGTCATCATTGTGCCTCTGAAACAATAGCAAATGTGCTAAAAGAAGTAAAAGCAAGGTATGTATATGGTGTGACAGCAACTCCGAAAAGAGGAGATGGACTGGAAAAAATCAATTATATGCTGATAGGACCTATAAGATATAGTTACACAGCAAAGGAAAAGGCTATGGAGCAGGGGATACAACATCTTGTATATCCGCGTTTTACCCGAACTGTACCTCCAAGAGGAGTGATTAATGGTAAGATGCATCCAAATGAAGCATATGATATTATTCACAATAATGATATAAGGGATGAACAGATTATTGAGGATATTAAGAATTGTGTGTCAGCAGGTCGCACTCCAGTTGTTTTATCCCGATACAAGGATCATTCAGAGAAACTGTACAAGCGATTGAAAGATTATGCAGACCATGTATTCTTAATGACAGGCAACAACTCAAAGAAAGAACATAAGAAGATTTTGGAACAGATGCATCAGGTTGATAAGGCGGAGTCTCTGATATTAATAGCTACAGGTTCACTTGTAGGAGAGGGTTTTGATTTTCCAAGACTGGATACACTTTTTATGGCAACACCTGTATCATTTCGAGGAGTTGTTGAACAGTATGCCGGTCGATTGAATCGTGATTATGCAGGTAAAGAAAATGTAATAATATATGATTATGTAGACAACCATATTACAATGTTTAATAACATGTATATGAAGAGACTTAAAGCATATAAACAGATTGGATATGAGATTGGATAGTGTCAAATGACCTATGAAAAAACTGAGCAAAAGAAAAAGGCTCAGATGAA